>ERZ826051.320-NODE-320-length-57231-cov-4.731688_pt1 | contig 57231 bp, 56 predicted proteins | sample MGYA00519928_ERZ826051 | MGnify/ENA primary metagenome ERZ826051 (study PRJEB31778, sample SAMEA3449219) | human gut metagenome | biome: human gut; feature: human-associated habitat; material: faeces | place: United Kingdom | collected 2010/2012 ...
ATTCGGATGCCGTGTATGAGCGGACGATTCGGATGGACCTGTCCAAGCTCAAGCCCGTGGTGGCTGCGCCTCATCTGCCCTCCAACGTCAAGCCGGTGGAGGAGCTGGCCGGCATGAAGGTTAACCAGTGCTGCATCGGCTCGTGCACCAACTCCTCGCTGATGGACATGCTCAAGGTGGCGTCCATTCTCCGGGGAAAGACAGTGCATCCGGATGTGAGCCTGTCGATTGCCCCTGGTTCCAAGCAGGTGTATGCCATGCTCGCGCAGTGCGGGGCGCTTGCAGATCTGATTGCGGCTGGCGCGCGCATCCTGGAATGTGCCTGCGGCCCGTGCATCGGTATGGGCCAGTCGCCGCAGTCGGGCGGAATTTCGCTGCGTACCTTCAACCGCAATTTTGAGGGCCGCTCCGGCACTGCCGACGGCCAGGTGTACCTCGTCAGCCCGGAGACTGCCGCCGTCTCCGCACTGGCCGGCGTGTTTACCGATCCGCGCACCCTTGGCGAGATGCCGGATATCTGGCTGCCGGAGGCTTTCCTGATCAACGATAACATGGTTGTCGCTCCCGCGGCGGAAGAGGAGATGGACGCCGTCACGGTGGAACGCGGCCCGAACATTAAGCCGTTCCCCCAGACCGCACAGCTGCCGGACAGCATCGAGGCTAAGGTGCTGCTGAAGGTCGGTGACAACATCACCACCGATCACATCATGCCAGCGGGGGCAAAGATCCTGCCGCTGCGTTCGAATATCCCGGCCATTTCGCAGCATTGCTTTGTGCGCTGCGATCCCGAATTTCCGGCCCGCTGCAAGGAAGAAGGCCAGGGCATAATTGTTGGCGGTGCAAACTATGGGCAGGGAAGCTCCCGTGAGCACGCCGCGCTTGCGCCGTTGTATCTGGGCATCAAGGCAGTGATCGTGAAATCCTTCGCCCGGATTCATGTGGCGAACCTCATCAATGCCGGCATCCTGCCGCTGACCTTTGCCGATGAGGCGGATTACGACGCGATCTCGTTCGGCGATGTGCTCAGTCTGCCGGATATCCGCGGACGGCTGTCCCACGGCGAAGCGGTGGTGCTGCGCAACGAGACGACCGGGCGCGATATCCCGCTGCGTGCGGACTTCACCCGCCGTCAGGTGGAAATGCTGCTCGCTGGCGGCCTGCTCGACTACACCCGGGAGCAGCAGAAAAAGGCGTAAGACGGATTTCTTTTAGGCCGATGGGCCGCTGCGGTGTCAAGGAGGCGAATTTTCATGCCGAAAGCAGAGCATATATCTATGTCGGTGGTGCGAAGGCTGCCCCGCTATTATCGCTTTTTGTACGATCTGAAGGAAAACGGAATCGAGCGGATCTCTTCGCGGGAACTTTCCCAGCGCATGGGGCTGACGGCCTCCCAGATCCGGCAGGACCTCAACTGCTTCGGCGGTTTTGGCCAGCAGGGGTATGGCTATGTCGTGGGACAGCTGTATGAGGAGATCGGTCATATTCTCGGCATGGACGAGCTGTCGGATACGATCCTGCTCGGAGCCGGCAACATGGGCAAGGCCATTGCCAACCATATGGATTTTGAACATCGCGGCGTCCGCCTGGTCGGTGTGTTTGACGATTCCCCGCAGGTGATCGGTACCACGATACGCGGCATGGCGGTACAGTCAACTGATGAGATCGAAGCGGTATGCCGCCGTGTGCATCCGCGGCTGGCGATTCTCTGCATCCCCAAGGAGGCGGCGCAATCGCTGGTGGATCGACTGATTGCGCTGGGCGTAAAGGGGTTCTGGAATTTCAGTCATTACGATATTACCTACCATAATCCCGGCGTAGTGGTCGAAAATGTCCATCTCGGCGACAGCCTGATGACGCTGTCTTATCAGCTCAAGCAGGCGCGCGAGCAGCAGAATCCCGCTGAGGATTGAGTGCAGCTGACAAAAATCAAAAAACAGGCCGGAGGATATTTCCTCCGGCCTGTTTTTGCGTGAACGGGGTATTTTAAAACTGCTCGTTGTGCTGGCTGCGGTTCTGGTTCTGCTGATTCTGGTTCTGATTCTGGTTCTGATTCTGGTTCTGATTCTGGTTCTGGAACTGGTTCTGCTGTTTGTTCTGATTCTGCTGCTTGTTTTTGGACATGGATGATTCCCTCCTGTCGTTGTAAGAATATAAGCCGAAGGTCAGCGGATGTTTCCGCCGACGTTTTTATTTTCTGCCATAGCGGACGATTTATGCAGGAATCTCGGCGGCTTATCCGAAAAGGTCTTGTCGAAGATTAGGGAAAGTGCTATAATAAATCGGTTGGAATCGCCGCTGTGGCGATGGCCAAATAACAAATGCTTATTTTGAGCGGGGATTGGAAGATTTACGGCATGGGAAAAAGAGAAAATTTGCGGAATATTGCGATCATTGCACACGTCGATCACGGCAAGACTACGCTGGTGGATCAGATGCTCCGGCAAAGCGGTGTCTTTCGTGCGAATGAGCAGGTGGCGGAGCGGGTGATGGACTCCGGTGATCTGGAACGGGAGCGCGGCATCACCATTCTGGCCAAAAACACCGCCATTATGGTGGGCGACACCAAAATTAACATTGTGGATACTCCCGGTCACGCCGACTTCGGCGGTGAAGTGGAACGGATTCTGATGATGGTCGACGGCGTTCTGCTGCTCGTCGACGCGTTTGAAGGCTGTATGCCGCAGACGCGCTTTGTGCTGAAAAAAGCACTCGGACTCGGCAAGCGTCCGCTGGTGGTGATCAACAAGATTGACCGGGACGGCGCGCGTCCTGCCGAGGTTATCGATGAGATTCTGGATTTGTTTATCGAACTCGGTGCCGACGAGGACCAGCTGGAATTCCCGGTGATTTATGCTTCCGGCCGGGACGGCTATGCGTCGCTCGATCCGGAAGCGCGAAGCGGGGATATGCAGCCGCTGTTTGACGCGATTTTGAAGTATGTACCGGCGCCGGAAGGCGATCTGGACGGACCGCTGCAGATCCTGTTTTCCAATATCGACTATGACGATTATGTCGGCCGGATCGGTGTCGGACGCGTGGAGCGCGGCAGTGTGAAAAACGGACAGGCCGTGGTGCTGTGCAAGACCGATGGCACGACGGTGAACGCCCGCATCGGCAAGCTGTACCAGTTTGAAGGGCTGCGCCGCGTGGAGCATGAAACGGCACAGCTTGGCGATCTCGTCGCGGTGACCGGCATCGCCGATCTGAACATCGGTGAAACGGCATGTGATCCGGAACAGGTGGAGGCGCTGCCGTTTGTGCGCATCGACGAGCCTACGATCTCAATGATTTTCATGGTCAATAACAGCCCGTTTGCCGGACGTGAGGGAAAGTTCGTGACCTCCCGCAACCTGCGGGACCGTCTGTTTAAAGAGGTTGAAACCAACGTCAGTATGCGGGTGCGCGAAACCGAGACAACCGACGCATTCGAGGTGTCGGGCCGCGGTGAGCTGCATCTGTCCATCCTGATTGAAACCATGCGCCGGCAGGGATTTGAGTTTGCGGTCAGCCGCCCGCGGGTCATTTATAAGCAGGATGAAAACGGCAAGACCCTCGAGCCGATGGAACTGCTGATGATCGAAGTGCCCGAGCAGTATGTGGGCGCGGTTATGGAAAAGCTGGGATCCCGCAAGGCGGAGATCGTCAACATGGGCACCCGTGACACCGGCATGAGCCATCTGGAATTCCGCATCCCGTCGCGCGGCCTGATGGGCTACCGGCAGCAGTTTTTGACCGATACCAACGGCAACGGCATCATGAACAGCGTGTTTGACGGCTATGAGCCGTATAAGGGAGATATTCCGCAGCGGGTACAGGGATCCCTCGTGGTGTTTGAAACCGGCGAAACCAGTAGCTACGGCCTGTATAACGCCCAGGATCGCGGCATGCTGTTTGTGGGACCGGGCGTGGAGGTTTACGAAGGCATGATTGTCGGGGAATCCCCGAAAAGCGAGGATGTGGCGGTCAACGTCTGCAAGAAAAAGCATGTGACGAATATGCGCGCCGCCGGCTCGGATGAAGCGCTGCGGCTGACGCCGCCCACCGTGCTTTCACTCGAACAGTCGCTGGAGTTCATCAACGACGACGAACTCGTCGAGGTCACGCCGAAAAGTATCCGTCTGCGCAAGCGCACGCTGTCCAAGGAACAGCGGATGAAGGAAATGGCGCGCAAAAAGAATTAAAACGGGAGAGGGCGGAAGAACGATGGAAAAAAGCTATACCATGACGATCGCCGGCCTGCAGCGGGAGCTGCCGCTGTGCCGGCTCAATGAGCATGTCAGCATTGCGGCCTTTGTGATTTTTGGCGATGTGCCGCTAACGGTGGCTTCCTCGACTGCGCTGCTGGAGAAGGCACCGGCGTTTGATGTGCTGATCACGGCGGAGGCCAAGGGTATCCCGTTGGTCTACGAAATGGCACGGCAGAGCGAAAAGCCGTATTTCATCGCACGCAAGTACCCCAAGCTCTATATGAGCCATCCGATTTCGGTGGACGTGCGGTCGATCACCACCGATAAGGAACAGACGCTGTACCTCGACGAGGGTGAGGTGGAGGCGATCCGCGGCAAACGCGTGCTGATCGTGGACGATGTGATCAGCACCGGCGAATCGCTGCGGGCACTCGAACTGCTCGTCGAGCGTGCGGGCGGCAATATCGTGGGTCGCTGTGCGATCCTCGCGGAAGGGGATGCGGTCAAGCGCGACGACATCTTCTTCCTGGAGCCGCTTCCGCTTTTCTTTGATTAACCATAGCGCACGCGTACGAACACGCCTTAACCTGCGCAGTACTTCGCCCGGTGTCGTTTTCGTCCTAGATGGGCACCGGCCCATCGTCGTCCTCAGCCTTGCCGGACTTTATCCTGTGCAAGCTAAGGTCGAAGAATTTCGGAGAGCGGAAGGAAAGACGGGGTAAGGCGCCTGAGCGCGGCATGCTGCTGCAGTTCAAGGGAAGGCAGCGACGACACGATTTTCTTCCGCCCCCGAAATGGGGGCGTGTTCGAGCTTACTGATCTGAAGGCTTTCTCATCGGGACATCGTGAGGAGGTATAGGCATGGCGCGACCGTTTGCCATCATCGGCTTTGCCTGCTTTGGCGCGTGGTTTGCCGCGTCGCTGATCGGGTTCAATGCGATTGTGGTTCTGGCCGTGCTATGCCTTCTTCTTTTTCTGGTGTCTTTGCTTTGGCCGCCGCTGCGCAGAAGGGCGGCGATCCCCGCGGTATTCGCATCGCTGGCGGTATCCTTCGGCGCGTGCGCGGCCGCTGAGGTGCTGTATTATCAGCCGCTCCAGCGCTTTGACGGACAGACGGTCCGCGCATTGGTGCAGGTTGTCAACATCGACGATGCCAAAGACGGCTGCTATGTGGTGGAAACCGTGCAGGGGGAGATGCCGGCCGGTATTGGTATGCTGCTGTATATCCATGACCGGGAATTCTGTCCGGAGCTGTACGACGAAGTGGAGGCTGAGTTTGTTGTCTACAGCCGCGGCAGCGGTGACTGGACCGCCAGTTGTAACGCACGGACTGGCGGCGTTCTGTTCACGGCGAATCTGGCCGGCGGCGGGTATACGGCGGATGCGTATAGGCTGATGGAGCCGACAAGCCTGTCCTGGTACGCGCGGCTTCAGCAAATTCGGTGCGAGGCGGTGCGGCATATCCGCTGGTATCTTCCGGGTGATCCGGGTGCCCTGCTTTGCGGGATCTGTTTCGGGGATAAATCCGCTTTGTCGGAGGCGGCAGTTTCTGCTTTCCGGCTTTCGGGAATTTCTCACCTGATTGCGGTGTCGGGGCTGCATATGGCGATTATCGCGCAGGGCGTTCTGGGCATTCTGCGTAAGTTGCGGCTGCCGCGCCGGCTGTCCGCAATGGTGACAGCTGCCGTCGTACTGATTTTCATGGCGTTGACCGGTTTTACGCCTTCGGTTACACGGGCGGGTGTGATGTGTCTGGTTCTGCTCGCCGGGCAGATGGTGCGCCGGGAGGCCGACAGCCTCAACTCGCTCGGCCTTTCCCTGCTGCTGATTCTGGCGGCCAACCCCTTTGCTGTGCTGGATGTGGGGCTGTGGCTGTCGTTCGCCGCTACGCTTGGATTGCTGTATCTGCTGCCGTGGTTCACGCGGTACGGACTGGATCCGCTGGAAAGCCGCCTGTGCTGCGGCAGGCGGAAAATCGTGTGCCGGGTGCTGTGTATCAAACCGCTGACCGCGCTGTGTGTCACCCTGTCTGCGGTGGCGTTTACGTTGCCGATTACCGCGCTGGTATTCGGCGAAGTGTCTCTGATGGCGCCGCTGACTAACCTGCTCACGGTTTTTCCGGCGAATATTGCGCTTGCCGTTGGATGCTTGGGTGCGATCTTCTCCTTTGTGCCGGGATTTGGCTTCCTTTGCCGCGGTCTGCTTTTTATCGCCGGGCTGCTGACCCGTTACCTGCTGGCAGCAGCGGAAGGGCTCGGCTCCCTGTCGTTTGCCTCCGCCGATGCCGGTGAGCCGTTTATCGCCCTGGCGCTGGCCGGCGGCCTGCTGCTGTGCTGCATCGGCTGGCATACGGCGCGCGGCCGCGGTGTCCAATGCGCTGCGGCTTTGTCGGTGATGATTCTGATGGCCGGCCTTCTGGTTCACGGCGCACTGATGCATGGTGTCACCCGCATTGCGGTTGCCGGAAAGGAGAACAGCGTGACTCTGGTGGAACGCGGCGGGAGGTCGCTGCTCGTGATTTCCGGCGAACGGCCGGACAGAGCGCCGATCGCTTCCATGCTCCGGAATAGACGGACGCCGCGGATTGATCTTGTGGTGCTGACCGAAACCGGCAGGTATGGGGCAGATGCATTGCAGGCGGTGCTTTCGGAAACCGAAGTCGGCCATGTGGCCTATGTGCCGGACGGGGATACACAGCAGATGGAAGAAAAGGCCGGGGAACGAGCCATGCCGCTCGACGGGCGAAGCATCGCTTTCTGGGACGACGGTGTGCTGGAACGCAGCGGGGAATGGCTGCGGATCCGGGTGGGCGAGACCCGCCTGCTGTTTTGTCCGAATGCCGGCGATGCCGCTTCATTGCCGGAGGATTTCCGCAAGACGCATCTGGTGGCCTATTCCGGTTCTGCTCCGCGCAATGCGGGACGGCTGATCACGCAGGGCAGCGTGCTTGCCTGCAGCGCCTATCGTTTGGATGAAGCGATGAAAAGCCTGCCGCGGGGCGGGGATACGCTGCTCACCACCGTTCAGGAAGGAACGGTCGAGATATTTACCCGCGGACGCGGCGATCTGACCCTGTTGACCTAGAGAATACGGACAGGAGGAAAAACGATGCCGGCTAAGGAAACCGATCTCAAACAGCAGCTCAAGGATGGGCGGCTGGCACGCGTGTATTTTTTATATGGGGAAGAAGCCTATCTGGCGGCGCGGTATGCGCAGATGATTGCCGACAAGGCTGTGGGAAAGGACAGCTTTGCCGAATTTAATCTGCGCAAGTTCGACGGAACGGATTTTTCCATCGAGGAGCTGGAGGATGCCGTAGAGGCGCTGCCGCTGATGGCCGAGCGTAAATGTGTTATGGTGCGGGATCTGGATATTGGCGCTTCCGCATCAACGGCCGACCGGGTGCAGGCGCTGCTTGCCTCGCCGCCGGAGGAATGCGTGCTGGTGTTCTGGATGGACGCCGTACAGCCGGATATGAAAAAAAGCGCCCGCTGGAAGGCGTTCAGCGCGGCGGTGGATAAAGTGGGCTGCGTGGTGGAGTTCCCGAAGAAAACGGCTGGCGATGTCGCAAAAATGCTGTGCGCAGGCGCACAGCGCCGCGGCAGCTCGATGACACCGGAGGTGGCGCGCCTGCTGGTGGAACAATGCGGTAATGATCTGAATCTGCTGCTCAATGAGCTGGACAAGCTCTGCGCGCTCGCTGGGGTGGGCGGCGTGACTCGGGAGCACGTGGAGCAGGCAGCGACGAGAAGCCTCGAAACCTCGGTATATCAGCTGACAAGGGAGCTGCTGCAGAACCATTACCAGCAGGTGTATGAAGTGCTGCACCGGCTGTTTTATCAGCGGGAAAAACCGATCATGATCCTGTCGGTGCTTTCCGGGTGCTATGTGGATTTATACCGCGCCAAGGCGGCCGCTTCGGCCGGCGTTCCGGCAGAGTCGCTGGCTGCCGAATTCAAGTACCGAGGACGGGAATTTGTGCTGCGCAATGCCGCCCGGGACAGCGCACGGCTGTCGCTGCCGACGTTGCGCCGCTGTCTGGATGTGCTGGCACAGGCGGATACGCAGCTGAAATCCGGACGCGCGGACGAGGAACGCGGCGTGCTGGAAAAGACAGTGGCAAAGCTGATTGTGCTGGCCAAATCCGGAAGATAGCTGAGTCGGTGCGTGCCGCAGACAAGCACGTCGCTTTAGGAGGGAAGAGCATCGTGGTAAAAATCAAAGAGGCGATTGTAGTCGAAGGCCGCTATGATGCTGCCCGCCTGCGGGAAATCGTGGACACGGTGATCGTGGAAACTGCGGGATTCGGCGTTTTCCGAGACGAGGCGCTGCTGCGCTTGCTGCGGGACCTGGCGGCGAATCAAGGGGTGATCGTGTTCACCGACAGTGATTCAGCGGGCTTTGTGATCCGCAGCTATCTGCAGGGGGCACTGCCGCAGGATTGTATACGTCACGCATACATCCCGGAAATTCAGGGGAAGGAGCGCCGTAAGGCGCAGCCATCTAAAGAAGGCCTGCTGGGGGTCGAAGGGGTAGACGCTGGCGTCATTCTGGCTGCGCTTCGCCGGGCCGGTGCGACGATTCTCGGTGAGCCTGCCATGCAAACGCCGGAGCCGATTACACGGCAGGAACTGTACGAGGATGGCCTGATCGGCGCGCCGGAAAGCGCAGTGCTGCGGCGGGAGCTGCTGCGCCGGATGGGGTATCCGGAAAAGCTTTCCACCAACCGCCTGCTGGAGGTGCTCAATACGGCGGCGGGCAGACAGCGCTATACCGATCTGCTGCGGCAGATTCGGGAGTATTCCGCGAAAAAGTAATAAAAAATCTGTTGACAGCAGGCGATTCTGATGCTATAATAATCCTCGCGCTTGAGCAGTAAATGCTCTGTGCATACAGGAATATGCGAGAATGCTGGAACTGGCAGACAGGCACGTTTGAGGTGCGTGTGTCTTTGACGTACGGGTTCAAGTCCCGTTTCTCGCACCAGACCTGCGGTCGGCAATTCGTAATGAGTTGCCGATCGTTTTTGTTGTGTAGCTCGACCGCGAGCAGGTATCTTTTTTGTCAACACATCCCAAAGGTAAACCCCGAAAAGTGGCTTGATTGCCCACTTTTTCGGGGCTTTGTTTTTGCTTGACTTCTCATAATGTACAAGTTGGCGCCGTTTGAAAAACGGCGCCAACTTGCTGCGTTCCATCTGATTCGTTATCCGAAATGCATCGTTCTGGAATTTTCTCTATCGATTTTATGCCGCACGGCGTTTTCTGCGGCGCAGCGCCCAAAGTGTGCCTGCGGCGGACACTACTGCCACGCCGGTTCCCGCAGCGGCGGTAACCACACCAGTATCCGCCGGTTCTTTTTCGCCGCCGTCTTCACCGGAATTTACTGTGAACCGGTAACTGCCTGAAACCACCTCGTAAATCGCCCGCCCGTTTTCGCTACCTTTATAGGTGATCCCCTCGGCTTTCGCGATCTCACGGCCGCTTTCAAGCACGACATCATTTTCATCGGAAATCGGCAGATAGACCGTTGCGGTCGTGTTTGCGGGAACGGTTGCCGAGTATTCCATACCGGTATCCGTTATGGTCCAATGGCTTGTAATCTTACCATAGATACTTTCATAAGATCCCTTAACTTCGGTAAGACCGCCGCCGGGCGTGGGCTGAAGGAGGATATGCTTAAATGCGGGCTTTGTCAAGTCGTTTTCATCGCGTTCAATACCAAGCACCTGCTTGAATACCCATTCAAAAACCGCTCCGTACGCATAATGGTTATAGGACTTTGCATCCATCGTACTCGTTCCGTCATTCTGGTCGATTTGCAGAGCGGTCCAAGATTCCCATACGGTGGTAGCACCCGTCAGGACGCTATACATCCACGACGGTGCCGATGTCTGCTCAAACAGTATAAACGCCATATCCTCTCGTCCTGCCTCTGTTAGAGCCGATGTAAGATAGCTGTTGCCCAGAAAACCGGTGGTAAGGTGATATCCCCGCTTTTTGATATTTTCCGCCAGCCGGTCGGCAGCCAGCTTTCTGTGTTCCGGTTTGAACAGGTCAAACTGCAAGCCCACTACATAAGATGTCTGGGTTCCGCATTTTGTGCTGCCGTCCGCATTGAGAAATTCATTTTGCCATGCTGTTTTATAACGCTGTGCGATATCGGCATATTTACCGGCATCATCGGGTCTTCCGGTTATTTTCGCCATTTTGGATAAAAGGCCGGACACATAAGCGCTATACGCCGTGTCGGTTACGTTGACGGGCGTTGTTTCTCCCGTTGACAGCCAGTCGCCCAAATTGCCGCGGGAGCGGATATAGGTAAGTGTGCTTCCTTCCTTATATGTGCCGCTGGCCTCGTCATAATACCCCTTACTGGCGTCCAGGAGAACGTCAATCCAAGCACACATGGCGTCATAATTCTCTTCTATAATCTGTTTATCACCATACTGCATATACATTTGCCAGGGGATAATGATGATGGCGTCTCCCCAGCCATTTGTGGGGAAGTCATCCATCTTCTGCCCCTTGCCAGTTGTGGGGGAAATCACATTGATAATTCCGTTGTCGTGTCTGGCGTCCCGCATATCCATTGCATACTTGCGGAAAAAGGGCAGCACGTTCATGTTATACGCTGCCGTACGGGCAAAAATTTGCGCATCCCCTGTCCAGCCCCAGCGTTCGTCGCGCTGCGGACAGTCGGTGGGAATGCTCATAAAATTGCTGCGTTGTCCCCAGAGGACGTTGCTGTACAGCTGATTGACCAGCGGATCGGAGGAGGTAAAACTACTGGTTTCATCAAGTGCACTGTACAGTACAAGCCCCTCTATATCCTCAAGCGGAAGCGGCTCGTCTATTCCGGATATTTCCAGATAGCGGAAACCGTGATAGACAAGGGACGGCTCAAACACTTCGCCATCCGGATTTCCCTTAAAAGTATAGATATCCAAGTTGCTTGCCGAGGCAAGGTTGTCAGTCATAATGTTTCCCGGTTTGCTTGATAAATCACTTCCCGATATGTGCTTGATGCCCTCGGGCGTGATCAGTTCGGCATACCGCAGCCTCATCTTGTTTCGGCGAAAACGGGCCTCCTGATCTTTTTCAGGAGGCTGAAATTCGTGGATACCTGTTGCTGCTGCTCGGTTGGATTCTGCAATCTCTGGAGTTTTACCAGGATCGTCAGGCAAATACAGATGCCCTCAAAGCGATCATTGAATATTGCAATGAAAATTACCGTCATTCTATACAGTTGGATGATTTGGAAAAGGCGCTCAACATCAATAAATATTATATATCGCACCTGTTTCGGCAAAAAGTTGGTATTGGTTTTTCTGACTTTATCAACTATCTACGCATTTATGATGCCTGTGCAATGCTTATCGATTCCGATATCCCCATTACGGAGATAGGTTTTGCTGTTGGTTTTGGTTCTACCCGCTCTTTTAACAGATGTTTTGTCTCGGTTATAGGAGAATCCCCGCGAAATTACAGGAGCCACTATTGGCGTGGGAAAAAGGATTTAGCAGTTACCTAAGGCCTGTCAAACAAGGTAAACCACGAGGGGATTGATCCACTCCTGTTCCGTTATACATATTCTCGGATAGGCTGCCCGTTCGCTATATCCCCCCCTATTGAGGGGTGTACAGGCCTTTACGGAGACCGATGGGAAGGGTACAAAACCACCAGACAGGTGTCCAAGGGCGATTTTGTACCAACTTTTTGCAAGTGTTATTCGCTCTCTTATGCTTTCCTCCAACGGGAAGTTGGGGATTGACTTAATAAAATTTAACTTCCGCTGTCGAGCTGTATGAGGAAAAACAAATTTCCCCTCAACCGATGCGACGGCGTCGGAAACAGGAAACACCGGCAGGTGTTTCCTGCTGGCGTTTCGTGTGACGTGAAAATAACATCGTCGCTGTTGTTCTGCGGCTTAATTCAGTGTCCTTTCCCGTTTCCCGGGCATAAAAAACCGGCACCGTAAAATTTTTACGGTGCCGGTCATTTTGCTTTTCAGAAAAATCGGAGACAAAGCGCAGTACAGCGCGTTTCCGTCCTATTGCAGGTGCCCCTCTGCGTTGCGCAGCAGGTTCATCAGCGAGGTGGCAAACAGCGGGTACTGCTCTGCGAGGGCATCGGAGGTCATCGGCGGCAGCACTGCGCTGTCCAGCCCCTTTTCCTCGCCGATATCGTTGCCCCGGGCGAGATGCCCCAGCCGGGCAGCACCGTTGCCGAGCTGCGCAGCCGCGGCGGCCTCAAACCGATAGGCCGGTACCGAGAACAGCGCGGCAGGATTTTTGGGGTTGGCGGCGTACAGCTCACGGAAAACAGTGTAGACCGCCACGCTCAAGTAGGCGGAAATTTCATTCGTGACCGCTTTGTTATTGCATCGCTGGAGCAAATCGAATATAATATGCAGGGAATTGACGATCAGCTTTTTGCTCAGCACCGGCAGGATGCTGCCGCGCATACGGTTTTCTTTAACCGCCGGATCGTTGTCCGGAATTTCGTCCACGGTAATGACTGCGCCCGCCTTATCGGGGGTGCGTCCCAGCAAATAATCGCAGGAAACGTGGTAAAAATCCGCAGCGCGCACGACAAATTCCAGCCCGCATTCCCGGATACCCTTCTCGTAATGCGACAAAAGCGCCTGCGATACGCCCAGGGAAAGGGCAGCCTGCTTCTGGCTGATGCCGCGTTCTTTGCGCAGCAGCGTGAGAATCCGGGGGAATGCACTGTTCATGTCGTCTGCCACCTCAACTCTGCATTTAACCATAAATGGGCAGAAAAAACCGCCGTTGCAACGCTCCCGGCGCAGGGCGCATCGGGGGGCGACGGTGGATCCCGTTCCATTCTATACGGTCTGTTTATAATTATACCGCAGAGTGATACCATTTGTAAAGCGTCAAATTGTGATTTTTAGGAGGGAAATTTGATGAAATCCTACAAAATTCATCTCATTCGTCACGGGGAAACCGAAGCAAATGAGAAGGGGCTGTACATCGGACACGCCGATCTGCCGCTGTCTGCGGCGGGGCTGCAGGGTCTGTTGCGGCTGCGCGGGGAGGCATGCTATCCCGGCGCGGCGCGTTTTTTTACCAGCCCGCTGACCCGCTGCCGCCAGACGCTCGAGGTGCTGTACCCGCACTGCCGGCAGGAGATCGCGGACGGCCTTGCGGAATGCGATTTCGGTGAGTGGGAGGGAAAGAGCGCAGCTGCGCTGCAGAATGACCCGCGCTTCGGCGAATGGATCGCCGGAAAGCGGGCGGATATTCCGGGCGGCGAGGCGGCGGCGGATTTCCAGACGCGGGTGACCGAGGCTTTCGCTGGGATCGTGCAGGAGCTGATGAAGAGCGGCGACACCGAGGCGGTGGTCTGCACCCACGGCGGGGTCATCATGCTGCTGATGGCGGCGTATGCGCTGCCGCGCATCGAAATGCACAGCTGGGCAGCCGCTGCGGGCGAGGGGTTCACCCTGCGGATCACCCCGTCACTGTGGATGCGGGAGCCGGTGGCGGAGTTCGCCGGTGTCATTCCGCAGCCGGCGGGGGAAACCGAGCAGGCGTAGACTGCCCGCTGCCGCTGAGAAGAATTGATATACTGCCGCTGCGGGCGGTTTCCAGTGCCTGCAGCCCGAAAGGAAGGAATTATCCGATGCCGAACATCGCCCATTCGATCGAAGATCTGATCGGAAACACCCCGCTGCTCGAGGCGCGGCGGTATGCTGCTGCCCGCGGGCTTGAAGCGCGTGTGCTGCTCAAGCTGGAATACCTCAACCCGGCGGGCAGCGTCAAGGACCGCGCGGCGCTGTCGATGATTGAGGAGGCCGAGCGCAGCGGCCGGCTTTCGCCCGGTGCGGTGATCGTCGAGCCGACCAGCGGCAACACGGGTATCGGCTTAGCGGCGATTGCGGTACCGCGCGGTTACCGTGTGGTGCTGACCATGCCGGAGAGCATGAGTGCTGAGCGCCGCAGCCTGCTGCGGGCTTACGGAGCTGAACTGGTGCTGACCCCGGCGGCGGAAGGAATGTCCGGCGCAATTCGCCGGGCGCAGGCACTGTGCAAAGAACTTCCGGGTGCGTTTCTGGCGGGCCAGTTCGTCAACCCCGCTAACCCGGCCGCGCATTACGCCTCCACCGGTCCGGAAATTTGGCGGGATACCGCCGGTGTGCTCGACTGGTTCGTTGCGGGAGTCGGCACTGGCGGCACCCTGACCGGCATCGGGCGGTATCTCAAAGAGCAGGATCCGGCGATACAGGTCGCCGCAGCGGAGCCGGCCGGCTCTGCGGTGCTGTCCGGGGAAGCGGCCGGTCCGCATGGCCTGCAGGGGATTGGCGCCGGGTTTGTGCCGGAGATTCTGGATACCGACGTGTACGACTGCGTCGAACCGGTAACCGAGGAACAGGCGTATGAGGCGGCGCGCGTCCTGGTGAGGAGCGAGGGCATTCTGACGGGAATTTCCTCCGGCGCAGCGCTGTATGCGGCCGAACGGCTGGCGCAGCGCGCGGAAAACCGCGGCAAAACCTTTGTCGTCCTGCTGCCGGACACGGGAGACCGTTATCTGTCGACGGCGCTGTACGCCGAATAAAAACGCCGCAGGGAACCCCTGCGGCGCAGCCTGGTTTTAGAATGTTGTTTCTCCTTATGCACAGCAACAGTGGAAGACGAGTTTTTCCGCCGACACAAGGAGGAAAATTCCCGGCGTGGAGTGATCAGTCGGGGTTCCTATAACCAGTGGTTATGTAAGCGGGTCCTCGCGGCTTTTCAGTCCCTCCACGATGTGGATAGCCTCGATCAGCTCCTCAGCGGTGACGTCGCGGCTGACCGAGAACAGGATCTTCATTTCAGGGCGCTCCCGCACCGCGCGCAGAATTTCAAGGCTGTCCGCGTCGATGCGCACGGTGGCCTCCACCGATGGGGCGCGGCCGTACAGCGTATCCATGTCCACACCGAAATAGTCGGCGAGCTGTTCCATCGTCGCAAAGTCAGGCTCCCGCTTGCCGTTTTCGTACATGCTGATTGAACTTTTGGCCAGCCCGAGGGTCTGGGCAAGCTGTTCTTGCGTAAGATGGCGTTCTTTTCTGAGCTGCTGCAGGACGCTGCCGAAAGCGGGCATGCCGCATCCCTCCCTTGATTTCATTCTATCATAACGCAGCGGGATGTCAATCGGCCTAATTTTTCCAGTTATTTCTTGATTTATACAGGAAAGGAACCGATTTCCAATGTTTGAAAGCCGAAGCGAAATTCTCGAAGTGCTGCGCATGCCGGCGGAGGACTACCGGCGGGAGATCATGCCCGCAGCGGGGCAGGTACATCAGATCCATAACGGCGGCGGACTGACCGCAGCGGGGATGATCGGGTACAGCAACATCTGCCGCAGCCGCTGCCTGTACTGCGGCATGCGCGCGGGCAGTGTCATCCCGCGCTACCGGCTGCCGGCGGACGACGTGATTGCTGCGGCGCGCACCGTCAGCGAGCTGGGGCTGCCGCGGCTCTTTCTGATTTCCGGGGAGGATCCGGGGTATCCCTTCGCCGACCTGCTGAAAATCGTCGCGGCGGCAAAGGAATATGGGCTGTGGGTGAGTCTGGCCGCCGGCGAGTTGGAACGGGAGCAGTACGCCGCGCTGCGGGATGTCGGTCTGGACGAATACGCTCTCAAGTTTGAGATGTCCGACCGGGAAGTGTTCAACCGGCTCAATCCTTCGACCGATTTTGACCGGCGTATGCGCTGCATCGCCTGGATCAAGGAATGCGGTCTGGCACTGGGTTCCGGCAATATCGTCGGTTACCCGGGGCATACGCTCGGGCAGGTCGCAGACGATATCCTGCTGATGAGGGAACTGGAGATCCGCTGGGCGCCGGTGATCCCGTACATGCCGGCAAAAGGCACCCCGCTGGCGGAGGAAGGCGGTCCCGGAAGTTTGGACACGACCCTGCGGGAGATTTCGCTTTTGCGGCTGATGATGCCGGAGATCCGGATCACCGCCCAGCAGCCCGGCAAAAACCCGGCTGACGGGCTGACCGCCGCCGACGGCAACCTCGAAGCGCTGACCGCCGGCGCGGATCTGCTCTTTGTGGACATGCTTCCCTCCGCGCTGGCCAAGGCATTCCGGGTGGTGGACGAGCGGCTGGTGAGGGGGATGGAGCATGTCCGGACGATGGCGCAGGCGGCGGGAATGCCGCTGCGCCTGATGCGCGGATAAGGCACTTTTCGGGAAGAGGGAAAAACGGTGAAAAGGGAAAACGATCTCGGCCGGGACGACATCCGGCGTCTGGTCTGGCGCATCGCCCTGCCGAGTATGCTCGCGCAGTTTGTCAGCGTGCTGTACAGCGTGGTGGACCGGATGTATATCGGCCACATCGCGGATGTCGGCAGCCTGGCGCTCGCGGGGGTAGGGGTGTGCGGCCCGGTGATTACTCTGGTCGGATCGGCTGCGTTCTGGGTCGGTGTCGGCGGCACGCCGCTGATGAGTATACGCCTCGGTGAGGAGGACACGCCGGCGGCCCGGCGCATCCTGTCGAGCTGCTTCTGGCTGCTGTGCGGGCTTTCGGTGGTGCTGATGGCGGCGGTGCTGCCGCTGCGGGAACCGATGCTGCGTCTGTTCGGGGCAAGCGGCGAGAGCTATGCCTACGCCGACGCCTATTTTTTTGTGTACATGCTCGGCACGCCGTTTGCACTGCTGTCGGTCGGACTTAACCAGTTCATCATCTGTCAGGGCTACGCCAAGATCGGCATGCTTTCGGTGATGCTGGGAGCGGCGGCCAACATCCTGCTCGACCCGCTGTTTATCTTCGGGCTGGATATGGGGGTGCGCGGTGCAGCGTTTGCATCCGTTCTCTCGCAGGCGGCCAGCTGTGCGTTTGTACTGCGGTTCCTGCTTGGACGATATGTTCCGGTGCGGCTGTCTTTCGGCGGCTGCCGGCTGCGCACGATGGGCAGGGTGATGGTCATGGGGCTGACACCGTTTCTCATCATCGCGCTGGACAACGTCATGGTCATCGCGATGAACGCGGTGCTGCAGCACTTCGGCGGGACCGACGGCGACCTCCTGATCACTACGGCGACCATTGCGCAGAGCTTTATGCTGGTGGTGACCATGCCGCTCGGCGGCATCAGTGGCGGCACTCAGGCGATTCTGGGCTTCAACTACGGTGCGAGGCGGGCGGATCGGGTCCTGCAGGCGCACAAGCTCATCGCCCTGCTGTGTGTGGGCTATACCGCGCTGATGACGCTGGCCGCCTGGACGGTCAGCCCGCTGTTCATCCGGCTGTTTACCGCGGACGCTTCCCTGCAGGCGGAGGCGTTCCGGGCGGTGCGCATCTGCACGCTCGCTGTTGTGCCGCTGGGCATTCAGTACGCCATCGTGGACGGGTTTACCGCCATTGGGCAGGTGCAGCTGTCGCTGCCGCTGTCCTTCTTCCGCAAGGCGGTGTATTTTGCCGCGGTGTTCGGACTGCCGGCGGTGTTCGGCGCCCGGATGGTATTTTTCGCCGAACCGGTATCGGATATCCTCGGCCCGCTGGCTTCGGCGGGGGTGTACCTGTTGTGCATCCGCCGGATCCTCAGCCGCCGCATGGCCTCCGGTGCGCCGCAGGAGCTGGGCGGCGCTCCGCGCCCCGAAAGCGGTGGCTGAACAGCGGAAAATTTACAAATTCTCCCTTTACTGTCCCGGACAAATGCGGTATGATTTATACAGAAGCAGTCCGAAAGGGGCTGCCAAAAATAAAGGAGGAGAAAAACCATGAGCAATCTGAAAGGCACCAAAACCGAAGCCAACCTGATGACGGCTTTTGCCGGCGAAAGCCAGGCGCGCAACAAATATACGTACTATGCATCCAAAGCCAAGAAAGAGGGCTATGAGCAAATCGCGGCGCTGTTTCTGGAGACGGCCAACAACGAGAAGGAGCACGCGAAAATCTGGTTCAAGCTGCTGCACGACGGCATCGCGGATACCGCTTCTAACCTGAAGGACGCGGCCGAGGGCGAAAACTACGAGTGGACCGATATGTACGCCACCTTTGCCAAGGAAGCCCGCGAGGAAGGTTTTGAACATATCGCGAAGCTGTTCGACGGGGTCGCCGCTATCGAGAAAGAGCACGAGGAGCGCTACCGCAAGCTGCTCGCGAACGTGGAAAACGGTCTGGTGTTCTCCAAGGACGGCGACACGATCTGGCAGTGTGCGAACTGCGGTCACATCGTGATCGGTAAAAAAGCGCCGGAGGTCTGTCCGGTGTGCGCCCATCCGCAGGCGTATTTCCAGGTCAAGGCAGAGAATTATTGAATTTTGCAGAAAAATCCCCCGCACACCACGGTGTGCGGGGTTTTTTTCTGTCTTCCGGGACAGTACGCTGCCCGGTACGGGTCAGGTGTTATACTGTCCAACGCATGTCGAATGCCTGACAACGCAGAGCGGGTGTCTGCCTTCACAGCAGCGCGTCGTCGTATACCGCACGGCTGCCGCCGACAAATTTCGGGCGGGTGCGCGCACACAGCAGGATCGCCTCGCCGATGTGGTCAATGTCCAACCGCACCGGCACCGCGACCCGCCGCAGGTGCATACCGATTAGGGTGCCGCCGATATCCATGCCGGCGTGGGCGGCGATGCTTTCCACCGCGACGGGCCGCCGGAAACGGGCGTAGGCGGTGGTGGCAAACGAGCCGCCCGCCTTGGGCTGCGGCACCACATTGACCGGCTCGAGGCCGTATTTTTCCGCCGCCTCCCGCTCCACGATCAGCGCCCGATTGAGGTGCTCGCAGCACTGCGCCGCCAGATGGATGCCGCGCGTCTGAAGCGCGGGGTAAATGCCGTCGAACACCGCCTGTGCCAGCTCCAGGCTGGATGTGGTGCCGATGCGGCTGCCGCCGATTTCACTTGAGGAACAGCCGACCACCAGCAGCATCCCCGACTCCAGCCGGGCCGCCTGTATGAGCTGTTCGGCCGCGCAGCGCGCCTGTTCCTGGATTTCTTTCAATGACATGATGATTGCCTCCCGTCCGTCTCCCGGTATACATCGGCCGCGGCAGCAGGACCGCCGGCCAAGTGTTCTCTGTGCCTATTGTACTCTTTTTGCCGGGGAAAAGCCAGCGAAAAAATATTTTGGCATGGGTATTGACAAAGGGAAAAGATGATGTATTATTGTATTAGGCGATTAGTACAATAAGCCAACGGAGGTGAGTGTTTGTTTGCGGGAAATCAATACGATACCGCGGTACCGATTTACCTGCAGATCATCGAGCGGATCGAGCAGAAGCTGGTGACCGGCGAATGGCGGGCGGGGGAGCGTGTTCCGGCGGTGCGGGAGCTGGCGGCAGAATTCGGCGTCAATCCCAACACCATGCAGCGCGCGCTCGCCGAGTTGGAGCGCAATGGGCTGGTGTACAGCGAACGCACGGCGGGGCGGTTTGTCACGCCGGATGAGCAGCGTATCCGCCGGCTGCGCGGGGAAAAATCGGATGAGGTCGTCCGGGATTTTCTCCGACGCATGGCGCAGATGGGCTGCACGCATGAGGAAATCCGCCGGCTGCTGGAAAAGCACAGCGCGCCGCCGGACGGCGGAGAGCAGACGAATACGAAAGGGTGAAGCATATGGGTGCATTGGTAACAATGGAGCATCTGAGCAAGGCCTATGACCGGGGCGTGGTGCTCAACGATCTCAGTCTGACGGTGCAGGCCGGCCGGATTGTCGGCGTGGTGGGGCCAAACGGCTGTGGCAAGACCACGATGTTCAAAATACTCGCCGGACTGATCAACGATTATCAGGGCAAAGTGGAAATCGATGGGCATAAGCCGGGGGTATATACGAAATCGGTCGTATCCTATCTGCCGGAAAAAACCTATCTGGGGGACTGGATGAAGGCGCGGGACGCACTGCACGTGTTCGCAGATTTTTACGCGGATTTCGACCTGCACAAGGCGGAAGAGATGCTGAAACGCTTCCGGCTGGAGCCGAAAATGCGGCTGAAAACCATGTCGAAGGGCATGCAGGAAAAGCTGCAGCTGATCCTGGTGATGTCCCGCGCGGCCAAGCTGTATATCCTCGACGAGCCGCTCAGCGGTATCGACCCGGCGGCGCGGGATTCCATTTTGGATATCATCCTGCGCAATTACAGCGAAAATGCCGCGGTGATGCTGTCCACCCACCTGATCTACGACGTCGAGCGAATATTTGACGATATCGTGGTGATGGATTACGGCCGGATGGTCGCGGCGGACAGCGCCGACCATCTGCGCGAGGCGTCGGGGATGTCCCTCGATCAGTACTTCCGGGAGGTGTTCAGATGTTAGGCAAACTGTTTAAATATGAGCTGCGCTCCGGCGCGCTGCCGGTGCCGTTTATGCTGCTGGCGCTGGGAATCGTGTATCTGCTGGGGCTGCTGGCGGATGCGCTGAAAATTTCCCAGATGAAAACCACCATGGCGGTTGCGCTTGTTCTCATCGGCGTAGCGGCGCTGGTGCTCGGCATGATTTATGTGGTCAGCCGCTGTGCGAAGGGACTTTATGGGGCGGAAGGCTATCTGATGCAGACGCTGCCGGTCAGCCGGGGCAAAATGATCACGGTGAAGGTGATCTGCGGCTATCTGGTACTGCTGATGAGCGGGGTCGTTTTTGTTGCAGCGCTCGCAGGCTTCTTTTTCCTCAATGATCTCCAGGATATGCTGCAGCAATTTGCCGATGCCTGGAAAGACATGCTCATTCCTATGCTGCTCTATATGCTGGGCAGTGTGGGAACCCAGCTGCTTGCGATGCTCGGCGCTCTGTATCTTTCGGTGGCGCTGGCCAATACCCGCGTAATGCAGCGCAATAACGTCCTGATGGCTATTGTTTTCTATTTTGTTTGTTCAACAGTTATCAGCCTGGTTGAACTGGCCGCCGTGCTGCTTTTGCCGTTTGGGATGATTTTTTCCGGCGAAGGAGTGTCCGTTACGCTGACCCCGATGGTGGTTTCTTTGTTTGAAAGCGGGCTGCCCGGACAGGTGGAGAGCATAAATGAAATATATGGGATGCCCATCGGTCTGGGCAATCTGCTGGCGGATGTGCTCATGGGCGTGGGTATGCTGATTGGGGCGCGCTGGGTCATGGAGCATAAGGCGTCGGTCAAGTAGGAGAGACGGTTCAGTCATATCCAGAAAAAAGGCCCGCATGCCGCAGCATGCGGGCCTTTTTGTCTTGACATCCAGATACAAATCCGGTATGATTAAACGCGTTAATATACGCCGCTGTGGTGGAATCGGCAGACACAAGGGACTTAAAATCCCTGGCCGGAAACGGTGTGCGGGTTCAAGTCCCGCCAGCGGCACCACAAAGGTACGGTAGCAATGATACAAATTGCTACCGTACTTTTTAATTATTCCCTGTGATAATCCCTTGATATAAAGCCAAAAGCGAGGTTAGTGGGTTCAAATGTGAACCTGCCGACCTCGCTTTTTTTCGTTTATGGAGTTTCTGGCAAACGCTGCCGCCGGAAAAAATGAACCCACTCTGCCGAACCTTTTAATTTTTCATAGAATAATTAAAAGGTTCACCTACGGATTATCTTGATTCGATTTCTTTTAATGGTTTTCCAACTGCATTTTTCCACATGGCGGGGCCACTAACGCTATACCCGGTAACGAAGTCGGCCGCCGCTGATGAGCTTGAAAAAAGGATATCTTCTGTTGTTGTCAAGTCTTTGACCTTTCCAGAATTGAAGTGCTTTTTCCGAAGTGCAATCGCACCTTTACTAAGAGACTTCTCCGACACCTTTTCGTTTACTACAGATCCGGCAAGAAGGACAAAACCCTCCGTTGTAACGATGCCGGTAGCTTTAGCAGCACCAGTGCTTAGATAAAGAATTTCATCATCTTGGGTGGAGCTTGATGTGTTTTGAACCGTAGGCTCAAGAACTTTATATCCCAATGCATTTATCAGGACTCGCACATTGTCAATGAACTCCTCCATTGCTGCAATATGAGCTTCTTTCATAACGGTACGACTGTAGGTGTTTTTAGTTAACACATTATATCGTTTGCACTCACGAGCAATCTGAACGAAACGGTCTTCAAGATAACGGATGAGAGCTTTGTTCAAATCACGACCTAAAAAGATAACCGCTGTTGTCCAGTAGAATTTCTCCTTTTCGGCATTGTAATCCCGAATGTGCTGGATGAGCCTATCTTGTACAGTTTCGGATTCTCCGATATAGACGGAATCGGTATCATCTTCCTCTTTGCAGAACAAAAAATACACTCCGGCTCCATTAATATCGTCTCGTTTACAATCAGCAACTTCAATACGAGGTATTTTTATTGCTTTGCCGTTCCAGTTGGATAGTTCCGCAATTATTAAACTATCTGCTGTTCCGTTTGCGAGGAACAGTTCTATTGATTTTCCATATGCCATGCTTTTTTCTCCTCGTTCGTAGATTATGTTTCTTCAAATAGTTTAGGCCTATTCAGAGCAATCAATTCCGCCTCTGTCCGTGCGTCATTATTTTTGCATTCCAAAAGAGTGCGGCGAAGTTTCAATCCTTCGTCCGTTCTGAAAATATACTCCGGGTGATCTTTGATGTAGTTTGCGGATTCGCGGGAGAAGCCGTTCCTCTGCAGGAACACCGTTATTTCATTTGTTGTACCGTACTCTACGAATTCATACCAGTTGTTGTCATCAAGAGAATGCTCACCGTTGATGGCTATGTACATATTGGAGAACCGCAGGAAATAGTTTGATATGCTGAAGAGGATAACATTTTCGATAACCTCCAGCGTATCGGCAAATACTACATTACGATGTTCGGGACCATCGTCAAAATATGACGGAGTATAGTCATTCAGCCAGAACTTTTCCGGGTTGTCTTTCATGTAATCAATCGCTTTTCGCATGATATAGCTCAATCCGTGACCTTCCATCCATTGAGAGAGGATTACGGCATACCAGCTTAACTTTGCGTGTTCGCCAGCCTTATTCCGCTTACCAAGAGTTCCAAACTCATATTTGTCCCAATTAAAGATGCGGCTCAGTTCTTCCAAAAATCCGAGCACAACAGGATGAGAGAATCTGCCGCCCTGAGATTTCGGATAGTGCGTTCCATTTCTGATTGCAGCCGCAAGCCTTCTTGACTGGTCGGCAGAAATATTGATATCACTGTCAATGAACTCCTTCTGTCCCTCAAACTTCTCACGAATGGTCTGCTCACTGCCTTCTGGCATAAATGCAGCGAATTCACGGCGAACAAGGCTGTCCCTGTCATCCATTATATCCTTTAGAAGAATCAGACCGAACTTCCGCATCATGATGTATTCTTCTTCCGGCTGCTTCTGGCTCTTTGTATCGTAAGGTTCAATTTTGGAACTGCCGGAAAGAAGTGTCTCCACAACGTGCTTTTTCAGTTTTGGTTTCAGTTCCTGCACAATGGAAAGTCTCTGATCGGGAATAGGCTCACGTAAAAGGCGGACATATTCTTTTTCGGTTACCTGCTCTCCATCGCTGATGAAGAATACATTGCCATAAAGATTGAACTTGATTCGCCCAACACGACCGATGAGATTACGGAATTCCACGCTTGTCATCTGCGGTCTGCCACTACGATAGTTCGTAATGAAAAGATTATCCGCAGGCAGATTAACACCCTCTATCAGAGTGCTGGTGCAGAACATTGCGGTGATTTTGCCTTCTTTGAAGAGCTTCTCTATTCTCTGGCGAATTGAAGCAGGAAGGTAGCCGATGTGGTATGCGATACCCTTGCGTATGAGTTTCGTCAGATAGTAATCGCCATGCACCTGGTCCCTGATATCATTCGCCAGTTGCTTCAGATCGTCATCATCAATATCATCTTTTCCTTCGGCAAAGGCTCTGGCTGCTTCGATTGCACCGTTCTTTCCGCTGAAATAAGCAATATTACGCTTGCGTTCATTCAGCGGCTTGTTTCGGTCGAAGGCAGTCATAATATTCATAAAATCCACGACCGACATGGTGGCATTCCCATATTTGCACACAAAGATGGTGTCCTGCGTGTGGTCATTGAAAATGCGTATGGATTTTGTTTCCTGACTTATCAGAAATTTGAACTGCGTAACCGGCGCAAATGTAGAAGAGATGGCATTTTCTTCACCTTTCTGTGCTTCGGTTACCAGTTTCAGATAGACTTCTGGGTTTGGAATGTTGGGGGAAGCAAAGATGAAATGTGGCATGGGCTTTTGCTGTGCAAGCATATCGACCGTTTTGTAGTAAAAAGGTCCCCGGCTGTTTCTGCCGGTCATCTTGTGAGCCTCATCTATAAAAATATAGTCTATTTTGAACTCGGGTTTGCTGATTAGAAGGTATAACAAACGCTCCGGCGTCATCACAAGAATAAAATTGTGATCCTCTTCAAGAGAATAATCACTTGCCGCTGTGACTACGCTATAATTCATTTCTTCCAGCAGCTTATCCAGTCCCTTGACCGTATCTTCTCTGACCTCGTTAATCAGAGCTTTGGTAGGGACTATCCGGGCGAAATTCAACTTTTCACCTTTTTGGATTTTGTCTTTAATGAAGACCTCCATGATAAAAGATTTGCCCATAGAGGTCGGCGCCGAATAACTGAATGCACCATTATTCAGCTGATCATAAATGTTTTTCTGCGGAATAAAGAAGCGCTTGTCCCTTTCCGCAGGGATGGACAGATAATCACTTATGAATGTTGCGTAGGCTTTCTCCTGAAGCGTAGTTTCAGTATAGCCGGATTTATATGTTGTTCTGGCAATCTCTGTGCCACGGAAGTTGCCGATGCTCGAAAGAACAGAACCGGCATAATATGCAACATCCTCATTGTCCGGCTCCAGTTCAAGAAGAAGCGTGATGATAGCCTGCGCCCACATTTTATGATCATCGGATTTTGTAGGATGCGTGGACTTGGAAAGAAGGTCTGCAAATCGCAGAGCCGCCTCCACATCGACCTGCCGTGCTTGCTGAAATCCCTCAAGGTGCAGCTTCAAGATGGCATAGTTGTAGAGCATATTGTCGTACAGAACATTGAGGAAGTCGTTATCATCAATGCTTCCGAATATGGCATCGCCGAGCTTCGTTTTCTGGACATCACTCATAAGACAACAGCTCCCTTCATAACATGATCCATTATTTCGCTCTTGTTGGTTTCTGCATCCATAAAGGGAAGAATGTAGATGTAGAAGGAATGCATATCAAGGCCATTGCTCTTTATCTTGTTTGCTATGTACCCGGCGTGACGCTGAATATCCTCTGTCATCTTTTTCGTAACGAGCTGATCATATTCGATTTCTGGGTGTTCTTCGGCTTTAACGCCTATGGAATAACCGAGAAATATACCATAAGCTGTGTTATATCTGCTCTGGGCATTTGGTGTGGGGATGATGGTGTCCTTCAGAAAAGCGATCTCGTCATCATCGAAGAATCGGTCAAGCACTGTTTTTTCTACCATCTGAATTTCGCGGGATGTGTGGTTTTTGATACGCAGGATAGCCTCGAAAGCATTATCCACGGCATCGCGGATTTCACCGATAATGTTTGATGTTCCGAATACCATCTGATTAAACGGCACACCGTTCTCATCGGCATCCGAAAGCAGATGAATGCTCTCGCAGACGCTTTTATGTTGTGAAAGGTCGGTGGATAGCTCCACACGACTCATCAGTTTCGGAGCGGAGAGCTTGCCTTCCAGAAAGGCGTAGATCAGCATTTCTCCGAGTTCATTTCCCGTACCTTTCTCATCAGCATCGCCGTTCTCACGCATAGTCTGAATGGCTCGTTCAATAGCAGCATCCAAATCATCATCCTTGCGGAATTGCTCAAGCATAGCCCGTGAGAAAACATAGCGGCTTAGATTCCGATACAGCCACCTCTCCAAATCCTCGTGATAGAATTTACCGTCACGAACAAGAAGGTGAAAAAGGCGCAATTGACCAGGCTTGCTCAAGCCGAGGTCTTCTGTACATGAAACCTCCGCGAAAATCCTGTCCATATCCTTATCTTTAAGCGTTTTTGATAATACTGCGCTCATTTCCTACCTCCGAAATTACATGATTTCCTCGTCTTTCTATTATTCGTGTGTTGCCGAAGCATACTGTCCAAGCCGGGAAGCATACGCTTCAACTCGACCACTCATGTCGTTATTGTCTGTCCATAATTCACACTGAAGCATGACGGTCTGTACGGCATCATCCATGCCCTCCGGCGGATACTTATGCTTCTTCAAAAGTTTCTTTATCATCATCCGCATCTTTGCTCTGGCGGAATCTCGCTTCTGCCAGTCAATAGTGCGATTATTACGCAGGGATTCAGCCAATTCTTTTGTGATGGCTATGAGTTCTTCGTTTTCGTAAAAGTCCTTGATTGCCTGCGGTTTTGTCAGTGCATCGTAGAAAGCCAGCTCATCGGCGGTGAGTCCAAGCTGTGCACCTTCCTTTTGTGCCGCTTGAATCTGCTTTGCTAAATTCAGCAGTTCCTCTATGACCTGCTCATTCGTCAGCATTCCGTTGAGGTAGCGGTTCATTGCCTGCTGTATGATCTCGCTGAACTTTTGTGACTTTACCACATTCGTTCTCTTGTAAATGATGACCTGCTCTGAGATCAGCTTTTTCAGAAGTTCTACAGCAAGGTTCTTCTCCTTCATTTTTCCGATTTCCTCAAGGAATTTTGGATCGAACAGGGAGAAATCACCATTCACATCGGAGAACAGATTAATTACGCCGCTCGACTTTATACTCTGCTCCAGCAGCGCATTGATTCTGGCGTTCATCTCGGGTAGGGAGATTTTCTTGCCTTCGCCCTGGTTCATCAGCCGCATAACAAGAACACGGACGGATTCAAAAAATGCCGCTTCGATGCGCATGGACTCCTCGGCAAGAGAAGAACACAGCGATAGAGCCTGACGCAGAAGCAGGGCTTCTTTCAGGAAATCCTCGCGCTCCCGTTCCTTATCAACACCGACGATAAAGTTGACCGCACCACTGATAGCCTTGGATCGCTCAAGGTCTGTTCCTGTTGTGAACTTGGAGTAATCGTATCCGTGGAATATATCGCGGCAGATGGATAACTTCTCTAAGAACTTCGGATATGCCACCTTTGCAATGTCGGTGTCTCCGTAGTTCTTTTTGTCACGGGATGTGTAGTCGTTCATAGCTTCCTTCAGTGCAGAAGCGATGCCGACATAATCGACAACAAGACCGCCTTCCTTGTCTCCAAAGACGCGGTTTACACGGGCGATAGCCTGCATCAGGTTATATCCCTGCATCGGCTTATAAACATACATAGTCGCAAGGGACGGAACATCAAAGCCCGTCAGCCACATATCGACTACGATGGCGATTTTCAGAGGGCTGCTGTTGTCTTTAAATCTTTTTGCGAGTTCGTCCTTGTGACGCTTATTTCCTATGACTGCACGCCATTCCTCAGGGTCTTTGTTGCTCTCCGTCATAACAACAGCGACCTTTTCCGTCCAAGACGGGCGTAGCTGAAGAATGCGATTGTAAATCTTCATGGCGATGGCGCGGGAATAGGCTACGATCATAGCCTTACCGGTCAGCAAATCCGCACGGTAGTTTTCGTAGTGGTCAAGAATATCATCGACCAGAGAAGCGATAGTCTGCTCGTTTCCAAGGATAGCTTCCATTTGGCCGAGTTCTTTTTTGCTTCTCGCCACCACCTCGGGGTCGGCGTTATTTGCCATGATGTCGTACTCTGTATCAATCATGCGCAGAGTATCTGCATCCAGATTCAGCTTAATGACACGGCTTTCGTAGTAAACCGGGCGAGTAGCACCGTCCTCAACCGCCTGCGTCATATCGTAGACATCAATATAATCTCCGAAGACCTCGCGGGTGCTTCTGTCCTTCATGGAAATCGGTGTTCCCGTGAATCCTATATATGTAGCGTTCGGGAGGCTGTTGCGGATGATACGGGCTGTACCGATCTTGATTTTACCTGTCTCTACATCGACTTTTTCTTTCAATCCGTACTGGCCGCGGTGTGCCTCGTCCGCCATAACGACAATGTTTCTACGCTCGGATAATGGCTCATGGGACTCCTCGAACTTCTGCATCGTAGTAAAGATGATGCCGTTTGCTTGTCTACCGTCAAGCAGGGATTTCAGATGTTCCCGGCTTTCGGCGTGCATCGGTTCCTGTCGCAGGAAATCCTTGCATTTAGCAAACTGCCCGAAAAGCTGATCATCAAGATCGTTGCGGTCAGTCAGCACAACGATAGTCGGGCTGTCCAGAGCCTCCTGCAGAAGGTGAGCGTAAAATACCATCGACAGAGATTTGCCACTGCCCTGGGTATGCCAGAACACGCCACCCTTACCGTCGGTAACTGTTGCGTGCTTTGTCGACTCCACAGCTTTCTTGACAGCGAAATACTGGTGATAGCCGGCAAGTATCTTAAATTGCTTCAATCCTTCATTGGAGAAGCAGATGAAGTTTTTGATAATGTCAAGTAGACGCTCCCGCTCAAAGATACCCTCAAAGAAGGTGTCAAACTGTGCGTACTGCGTGTTTTCATAGTTGCCGTCCTTTGATTTCCACTCCATGAATCGGTCTTCGCCGGAGGTGATCGTCCCCGCCTTGGATGTCAGGTGGTCGCTCATAACGCAGATGCAGTTATAAATGAACATGGACGGAATCTCGTGCATATAGTTGCGTATCTGTGTATAAGCCTCCGATGCGTCCGTTTCTTCTCTTGACGGAGACTTCAGCTCTACAAGCACGACAGGCAGACCGTTGAGGAACAGCAGCACATCAGGACGCTTATTGCTATTCTCAATGAATGTCCACTGATTGGCCACTACGAAGGAGTTTTTGTCAGGATTTTTATAGTCCACAAGATAAACGAGGCCGGAGCGTTCCTCTCCCTTGACGAAATAGCGCACTTCGATTCCATGCTGAATGTAGTCCATGAAAACGGCGTTCTTCTGGACGAGTTCGGCATTTTCAAAGTTCTTCAGTTTATACAGCGCATCCGCAATGGCATCCTGCGGCATGGTCGGATTGAGCCGCCGCAGCGCTGCATCCAGTTCCTCCTCGTACAGAGGACTGCTAAAATCCCGTTCAATATTGGGACCGTAGACATGACGGTACCCCATATTCCGGAACAGTTCTACGATGGAATTTTCATAGTCCGCTTCCGTATAAAATCCTGACATTGCATTCACTCCTTCGGCATATGCCTGTATTTGCAAATAATATGTTCATCTATAACATTGAATAAAAATTTGGTGTTGCTCAAAAGAGCGTCCACATCAAATATAAAATTCTCTGGCAGTGGTTCTAATTTAATGGACACCCCATATCTTAAGGCCATTTCATTTTTGTCAATAGTCTCTAATTCATTTATAAAAGAATTGAGTTCTTCATAGTGCGGTATTGCTTTTTCATCAAGTTTGCTCCACAACTTTGCAATACTATGCGTATTTTCAATACTTTCGTATTTTTCTAAAAGGCACTCTTTTATTTTTAATTCAACGGAATGCTTGCACAAATACGCACAAGGAACAACGTATAATGATATGACATTCTCCTCACTTCTATCTGCCACAATGCCCTTCTGCAGGTAAAGCGCCGAAAACAAATAATCTATTGCCAAATGAGACAGCACTTCCTTTGAGTAAAAACTATTATCCTCAAATTCTTCTGCAACTTTGGCTTTTCTGAGGTGTTTCATGATGGCTGTATATGATAAATCCTGAATTGCCCGAGCAACCAGAACATTTTGTACTCTATAATTGTCCGGCATATCATCAAAAATCATATTGTGTGCGCCTATTAGTTTCCCTTTATCATCGTAACGGGGACGCATTCCCATCATAATCCCTTCTTTCTATATAAACGAGAATTTAGCAGCTTAAAGGTCAATGTCTGAGACGTCCAGCTCGCCGGACATCAGCTGCGGTAAAAGAGCATCCCGTAAGGATGATAACCTTTCATTTTCAAGTCGATTGTTTAAATATCGACCTAACAGTGGATGCACCTGCTCGCGCCACATTAATTGTTCTTGCATCGGCGGACACTTGAACGGTATCTTTTTTAGATTTGATGCCGGTTGAGCTATTGATGGAACTCCAGTCTGGTTAGCATAAGAAAGCAACTCATGTTGTCCAGATGCACTGTGGAAGAACATCAGAAGGAATTCTGGGACAACCTTTGTCTCATCACAACGCAGATAAAACTGCCGCTGTGATAAAACATACCGATCATATTTGCATTCATCAGGTATCATGGCTACTTGCCCAATATTTCCGGCATGAGTAAAAACAAGGTCATGAGGATACACAATGGAATTTTTCAAGCGTTCCGCGTGTTCCTCGGTTATATAATTGAATTCAGGCTCTTCCAAAAAGTACCCACGAAGGTGGTTCCCGCTGATAATAGGGACACCCTCTGGAACAAAAGTGGAAACTTTGATATTTGAGCCAAAAGGTCCCATAGCTACTTTCTCCGCTACATCCAAAATTGTAGCTGTTGGCCACTCGGCATTTTGGATGAGATGCTTGTACAGGGCGATTGCTTGCTGAAGTAAATTCTCGTTTATCGCTGCATTCTGTGCTATTTTCCCGTCCAAACTGCCAAGGATATCTGCAATCCTCTTCTGTGTAGCAAAATCGGGAACTTCAATTTCCAAATCCTCAATGTCGGAAGGCTTAATAGATGGATACGCAGATGTGCTTTGTTCTGCGATAGCGTGAAGTGTTTCGACAAGAGTGGGTTGCGTCAACAGATAATATAGGAAATCCGAATTCAGCACATTTGCATCCACATCAATCACGGCAAAGCCGGTTGAAACAAGAAAATTTTCCGGCTGTGTTTTAATGATTCCGAAGTGGCGTTGATTTGGACGCACCGTTGAATAAATGATGCTGTCTTTTTTGACTTTTCGTCTCGCTCTGCTGGGGAGCTTGTCATTTTCTACATCAATATATTGAATGGAATCTATTCTGTTGTCAGTAATATTGCCTGTATCCAAATAGTTCACAAACTTCCATTCCTCTTTTGGAGAATAGGAGTCTGCATTGGTAACGCAGGCATCACCTAATCTTATTTTTCTCCACGCTTCCATCGTGTCACCATCCTAACCTATGTATTTTTTATGCGCCGCTTTTACATTGCTCTGTTTGACCATTGCGTATTGTAGGGTCGTATCTATCCGTTGATGCCCAAGGAGCCGCTGGAGCTGCTCTATCGGCATTCCCTTATCAATGGCCATTGTCGCCAATGTCCGCCTAAACTTGTGCGGATGCACTTTCTGAATATTCAGCCGTCTGCCCATCTCGCGAAGCCGATGCTCAATGCCGCCGATCTGCATCCGTTCATGCGGCGACCGCAGCGTTACGAACAGAGCGGGGTTTTCATCCGTCCGGCTGTCGAGATATTCCTGCAGATGCAGTTTGGCTCTGGCGTCAAAGTACACGATCCGTTCCTTGTCTCCCTTGCCGAAAACCACACATTCACGCTCCGCAAAATTGATGTCGTCACGGTTCAGAAGAACCATCTCGCCGACACGCATTCCCGTCGAAGCCAGCATATCGATCATTGCCAGATCCCGTAGTTCCTCGCAGTTATCACGCATCCGTTCTAATTCCTCGTCAGAGTAGGTTTCCTTGATGCTGCTTGCGGTTTTCACCTTATGAATGCGGCGAACAGGGCTTTTGACGATATAATCCTCATCCTCCAGCCACGAAAAGAAGCTGGACAGAATGCGGCGGATATTATCAATCGTGACCCGGCTCGACTGATTCTTGCTCTGGTACTCGGTAAGGTATGTTCGCAGATCCTCCGTGAGAATATGGCGGACACTTTTGCCGAGTGAGGAAACCATCGCATCGATCGTTGTTCGGTAATACTTCAACGTCTTTTCCGAGCAACCCTCGATTCGCTTGGCGGCTATGAACATTGCTATCAGGTCATTGCTGTTGTCCTCCTCCGGCTTGACCTTTGCGCCGGTCACTTCGTAGTGGAAGAGCGTCTGCTCCATCACCTGTTTCAGCTGCTTTAGCTGGGCGTTGTCGAGGTACAGTAGCATCTGCTGCATTACCTCTGTAATTAGTTCTTGTTTCATGTCATTTCTCCTTCAATAATATTTCCAGAGAACGACATCAACGGCAGTTCCGTTGGTTTGACTCCCGCCGTTGGTGAGAGTTAATCGTACTTAAACGAGAATTTAACCGAACAAGCCCGTGCAATATTTCAAGAATGGTTCATTGATTATGAACCATTCGGCGGTGCGGCTCCTTTAGACTGGCACCCATCCACATTGGGACAAATAGCAGAGATGAAAACCGACAGCTGGTCGCCGGCGAAAAATCCCGATGTTGTGGTTGAGCATTACAGTATCCCAGCATTTGATGAGCAACACTACCCGGTGTTTGAGATTGCATCTGGAATCAAGAGCAACAAGTACATCCTCAATTCAAACTCGGTGATGATTTCCAAGCTGAATCCTGACACCAAGCGTATATGGAGACCGATGTGCCTTTCAGCGCATCCCATTTGCTCTACGGAATTCATTGTTTATGAGGCAAAGAAACAGGAGCAGAAGGATTACATCTATTCGATCCTTGATAGCGTTCCTTTCCTTAACCATCTTTGCTCTCATACGACAGGATCAACCAATAGCCGTCAACGCGCAACACCGAAAAGCACTTTAGACTTTACTCTTTGCCTGCCGCCTGATTCCGTTATCGAGGATTTCTGTCATATTGTAACGCCTATGTACGATCTGATTGCCTCTAACATTGTGGAGAATCAGTCATTAGCAAAAGCAAGGGACAGTTTACTTCCTCGGCTTATGTCCGGCGAGATCGATGTCTCCGCCGTCCAGCTCTAAGCTGCTAAATTCTCGTTTATCTCCGTATTGAGCTGTATTTTCCTGTCGAGCGCCTCCAATACTCCTGCGATTTTTTCCTGTTCCTCGTAAGTGAAATCTGGCACTTCATATTTCATAATGGCTGCTTTGTCCCCACGGGGCATCTTTGTGCCTTTTGAGGTCGCCATCGAGTAATCGAAAAAAGTATCGTCTGAAAGTACATAGTACAGAAACCGCTTGCTCACGCCGTCCTTCGCTCTAAACACGAGAACATCGTTAGAGCAGCCGCCATCGAACTCGGCAAACCATATCTTTTTGAAGTACGGTCTGATATTCGACACCAAGACGTCACCGGCAAGGAATACCTGCGTTTGTGCTATGGTCGGCAATGAAGATGCGCTTGTAATGCCACCCTTGTTGGGCATCATATTCTCCGTGGATATATAGGTTTCATCATCCAGTATAGCAACATCCACTTTACCCTTGGCGTATTCACATATATCCGCAAGATTATACTTCATACCCAATTGCCCCCAATTTTCTTCTGATTTCGTCCTCCAGTTCATGGGACTTTGCAAACATATCGGAAAGCTCAGAAGTCAGGCGTGCCATTTTCTCTTCAAAAGGCTCCCCATCATCCTCCTGCTCCTCAATGCCAACATAGCGTCCCGGTGTCAGAATGTAATCCTGCTTTGCGATATCCTGCAGGGTAGCAACAGAGCAGAAGCCCTTCACATCCTCAAGTGTTCCATTCTGGAATGTCTCGAAGGTATCAGCCAGCTTCTGAATATCCTCCTCGGTAAAATCCCGGTGCTTTCTGTCGACCATGTGCCCCATCTTGCGGGCATCGATAAAGAGCGTCTTGCTTTTCTGCTTTTTGCCCTTTGTGATGAACCACAGGGTAACCGGGATGGTCACGCTGTAGAAAAGCTGTGTCGGCATAGCGATGATTCCCTCAATCAAATCGTCCTCGATGATCTTCTTGCGGATCTCGCCTTCGCCGCTGGACTGCGTGGAGAGCGCTCCGTTTGCAAGCACCAGACCGATTTTGCCGTTTGGGGCAAGATGATGGATCATGTGCTGAATCCATGCATAGTTTGCATTGCCTGCAGGCGGAATGCCGTACCTCCAGCGCACATCATCAAGCAGCTTTTCCTGATTCCACGGATGATAATTGAATGGAGGATTCGCAAGGATAAAATCTGCCTTCAGAGTCGGGTGCAGGTCATTTGTAAAGGTGTCCGCCTGATAGGGTCCGAAGTCAGCATCTATTCCACGGATAGCCATGTTCATTTTCGCCATCTTCCAGGTATCGGCGTTAGCCTCCTGTCCGTAAACAGCAATGGCTCCGCGCTTGCCGGAATGAGCCTGAATGAATTTTGCGCTCTGCACGAACATACCGCCGGAACCGCAGCAACAATCATATACACGGCAGTTATCAAACGGGCGGAGGATAGAAACGAGTGTCTTGACTACGCTGGACGGCGTATAGAATTCACCGCCGCCGACACCTTCTTTTTCTGCAAACTGCGCGATACAGTATTCGTAGGTGCGACCGAGGAGGTCTTCGCTCTCTGTGGTATTTCTCATATCAATGTTGTTTGTAAAGATGTCAACGACATCACCCAGCACCCGCTTATCAAGGTCGGGGCTGGCGTAGTTCTTCGGAAGAACATTCTTCAGCGTCTTGTTCTCGGCTTCAATCGCTCTCATGGCATTATCGATAACCGTACCGATCTCCGGCGTATGAGCGGCTGCGGCAATAGTACTCCAACGAGCCTCTTCCGGCACGAAGAAAACATTCTCCATCGTATAGGCATCGCGGTCATCTTCAAAGCCTTCACCCTCATCAACGAGTTCCTGGTATCTCTTATCAAAGGCTGCGGATATGTAACGAAGAAAGATAAGCCCAATGATCACCTTTCTGTATTCCGCTGCCGGTATATGTCCCCACAGAACGCAAGCCGCATCCCACAGTTGTTTTTCAAAGCCGATATTGGCATTTGTTTTTTCAGCCATCTAAAATAACCTCCTGCAGTAAATTGGATGAACCCATCATAATTCTACTTTTTATGTTGTCCTATAAAACGGACTTATTTGTTGTCCTCATCGGATTTTTCGTCAACCCTGTCATCGGCGGCCCCGCCGGAGCGAATCCATTCATCCACCTCAGACAGTTTGAACTTCCAAAGCCGACCCACCTTATAAGCCGGCATATTACGTTTGGCAATCCATGCGAGAACAGTTTCTCTTCCTACTCCGAGGTATGATTGGACTTCTTTCAGGGTTACCCATTTCTCGATGTTAACATCACTCACTGTATTACCTCCGTTAATTACTGATAATCGTATTTTGTGCTGACTACAAAAGTGAATGTGCTGCTGTTCGGAAAGCAGTCATTGTTATCGCTGTCAACCATAATCCATTTGCATTCCGTTTTTCCTTCAAAGCCGCGGGCATCCATGCTCACGGTTATTTTTACGCCCATATGAGGCGGCGTATCAGGTATATCAATATAATTTGTTTCCGTTCTTGGACGAGCCGTATCGTGGTTGGAGAAAAAGAGTCTGCGTCCACGCCATACTTGCGTCCCGGCATTTTCAAATTCCCATGTATGTTGGAATACCTCATATATGTTCACTTGATAGGTAGGTCGATACTGCGACTTGAAGTATATCTGGTCTCCCGGATACAGCACTGATGCCGGATGATAGACTTCGTTTGCTTTTTCCTGCGGCTCTGCAAGAAGTTTCTGATACTCCATAGCAACGATATCATCCGCCTCATCTGTTTGACTGTCGACAAATGCCCGAAACTGAATGGATAACGCCCTGCACAGGCAATCCGCATTCATTTCGGCAGTCGGAGGAATTCCGAAAGCTGTCATTACATCCCGCATCTTTGAGGCTTCGATATTTTCCTTATAAAAAGCTGCAAGCCCATCCTTGTTAAACGGATGAAAAGACGCTTTTATGTCCGCGGTCATTGTCCGGGAGCCGTCATATAGTTTTCTTTGCAAAGGTACATCTTCCGAGGTGTACCTTTTTCCTTTTGTGAACGGGAAGTGATTGCTTCCCGCCGCACAGAAGCACAGCGTAACAAATATTCCGCTGTTCTTCCTGTTCGGATAGTAAACCGCTGTCTGTATGTGCGGGTATAACCGCTCAAAATATGTTTTTACCAGCACATCTGATTCTCCTTGTCTCGTGATTTTTATCTGTCCTGTGTTTTGTCCTATGCGTCCTATGTTTAAGCCGCTGTGTGTCTCATTTTGAGGAGCGATAATACTCTCGGATGGACGAAGAGTGCCACACAGGATGCAGTAAGGGCAAGATACACATTTTCATTATATCACGAAAATGTGTAAAAATCAATCCCCAATTGGTATTTTGATTTGTAAACACTCATAAATCCACTTCAAACCACTTTGGAGGAGGTGAAACGGCATGGCAAGCAATAAGAAGCAGACATCGAAGGCTGTTGCTACCAAGGCGAGTCAGATTCTTCGGGATAACCGCTACAGCGGCAAGTCAAAATCTGTCGCAGGCAGTGCGCTGTCGCAGACCAGGCCTGGAAAGAAAAAGTAAGGTCTGAATCCGATGGGCGGTGACAGATTGTTCAATCAGCCCGCCCATCCCCCCTTCGGGGAAATCCGTCACTTGATGTACCGTCCGATCAACGGTAGCTCAACATCCATTGACGGACAACTGAATATCAACGGTTGCCTTTTGAGCGGGTTGCCGCAGACCGAAACGGAGAATCTCTCTGTCGGGCTGTGGTTAATTTTCTGCACCCTTTTTGCAGCCGAACCCAGAGTCCTCCGTTTCGAGAAATCGAAAATCGGAGGACTTTTTTATGATAAAGAAAGACAAGCAGTACACCATCTACATCCGCTCCACGAAAGAGAGCATCCCTGTCAACAAGGAAGAATTCGATGCCTACTACCACGACATCAATATCTACCGAATCCGTCAGCAGAGGCACGGTCGCTGCGTGTGTCCCGCAAGCAAGCGGCTCACCTGCGATATGGACTGTCTGACTTGCCCCTTCCACCGCATGGGCGATACGCGTTCCCTCGATTACACCGAAACCGATGACGAAGGAAACGAAACTGCCTGGGTGGATGAAATCCCGGACGATTCGCCGTTGCTCGAAGACATCATCATCGAGGCTTCCGAAATGAAAGCTCTGTACGCTCGGCTTACGGACCTGATGCCGGAGGCAATCAAAATCGGCGAGCTGCGACTTGAGGGCTTAACCGAGGATGCCATCGGCGAACGCCTTGGGATCGGCAGAAAGACCTATGCCTACAGATTAAAAAAGGTCAAAGCCGTCCTCGAAAAAGAATTCCCGGATATTTTTTGAAAAAAGTTTCCCGGATTTTTTCCGAAATGCACTCCTCATGTTCATGGGAGAGTGTAAGGAGCAAAACGATACCGCTCCTTCGGGAGGTGAAAACGAATGAACGAAGCAAAGAGAGATGCTCTGAAGCCGGAAGAAGAACTCGTTGATGTTCTGCTCGACTTCATCATCGTGTCGGCAACACTGGCAAAGAAAGTCACCCTCGCGGTGAGAGAAAAGCAAATCAAGGAAGGAGCGCACAAAGATGTCAAAAATGAGCGAACTGGATGCCGCGATCAGAGACCTGCGAACTGCGGCTGTCGCTATTAACAATGCGGCTGACACCCTTTCGGAGATGTTCAGCGGCGAGACCGCCGAAGCTCCGGCAAAACCGACCGAGCCGGTTCCCACCAAAGAAGACGTCCGTGCGATCCTCGCAGAGATGTCCAGCCGTGGCTTCACCGCCCAGGTAAAGGAACTGCTCCGTCAGCACGGCGCGGCAACGCTCTCCGGCATTGACCCTTTGGAGTACGCCGCCCTCATCAAGGATGCGGAGGGACTCGAAAATGGGTAATCACGCTCTGCTTTCCGCGTCCTCTTCCCACAGGTGGCTGAACTGCCCTCCGTCCGCAAGGCTCGGTGAGAACTACGAGGACAAGGGCAGCGACTTCGCCGCCGAGGGAACGGATGCCCACAGCCTGTGCGAACACAAGCTCAAGACGGCTCTGGGCATTCCGTCCGAAGACCCCACCGAAAACCTCACCTGGTACAACGAGGAGATGGAGGAATGTGCCAGCGGCTATGCCGCCTATGTGCTGGAACTCCTCGCCGAAGCGAAGAAGGTCACGACAGACCCCATCGTGCTGATTGAGCAACGGCTCGACTATTCCAAATATGTCGAGAGCGGATTCGGCACCGGGGACTGCGTCCTCATCGCTGACGGCACCCTCAACATCGTGGACTACAAGCACGGCAAGGGCGTGGAGGTCTCCGCAGACCACAACCCGCAGATGATGCTGTATGCGCTCGGCGCTCTGGAGATCTTCGATGCTCTCTACGACATCGACACGGTCACGATGACTATCTACCAGCCCCGCCGCTCCAACGTCAGCACCTACACCGTTTCGACCGCCGAGCTTCTCGAATGGGCAGAGACCATTCTGAAGCCGACCGCCGAGCTTGCCTTCAAAGGTGAGGGCGAGTTCCATTGCGGCGAATGGTGTCAGTTCTGCAAGGCGAAAGCGGACTGCCGGGAACGCGCCAGAGCGAACCTTGCTCTTGCCGCTTACGACTTCGCCGAACCTCCGCTTCTCACCGATGAGGAGGTCGAAGAGGTTCTCGCCAAGGTCGATGACCTCGTTTCCTGGGCAAACGACATCAAGGAATATGCCTTGCAGGCCGCCATCAGCGGTAAGGCATGGAACGGATGGAAGGTTGTCGAGGGACGCTCCAACCGCAAGTACACAGACGAAAGGCTCGCAGCCGCAGCGGTCATTGCCGCCGGTCACGACCCCTACGAACAGAAACTGCTCGGCATTACCGAGATGCAGAAAACGCTCGGCAAAGCCAAGTTTGACGAAATCCTCAGCCGCTTCATCACGAAGCCCCAGGGAAAGCCCACGCTCGTTCCGATGTCCGACAAGCGTCCGGCTATGAACACCGCGGCATCAGATTTTGAAAATTAAAGGAGTAAACGATTATGTCTAACAACACTACCAAAGTCAACAACCCCATGAAGGTCATCACCGGCAAAGACACCCGCTGGTCTTACGCAAACGTCTGGGAAGCAAAGTCAATCAACGGCGGCGCTCCCAAGTTCTCCGTCAGCCTCATCATCCCCAAAAGCGATACCGTCACCGTCCAGAAGATCAAGTCTGCCATTGAAGCCGCCTACCACGAGGGCGAAGCGAAGCTCAAGGGCAACGGCAAGTCCGTCCCGGCTCTCTCCGTCATCAAGAACCCTCTGCGTGACGGCGATACCGAACGCCCCGATGATCCCGCCTACGCAGGATGTTACTTCGTGAATGCCAACTCCACCACCGCTCCCGGCATCGTGGACGCTGACCGCAATCCCATCCTCGTCCGCAGCGAGGTCTACTCCGGCGTGTACGGCAGAGCCTCCATCAACTTCTACGCTTTCAACAGCAACGGCAACCGCGGTATTGCCTGCGGTCTGAACAACCTTCAGAAGATTCGTGACGGTGAACCCCTCGGCGGTAAGGCTTCGGCTGAATCCGATTTCGACACCGATGACGATGACGATTTTCTGGCATAAGGAGGGCTGAATCATGACTGAAACCATTACCACCATCCTCTGTATCGGACTCCTGTCCATCTACGCTCTTCTCGGAGTGACCTTCCTGATCCACTCCATCGCCGACATCTTCGATAATCGCCGCAGGGCGAAGCGTGAAGAAGAACGCGAAAAGCGCGACCTCGAATACCACGAGATGCGCATGAAGGAATTTAAGTAATCAACCGCCGTGGGCGGTGGGAGCGATCCTGCCGCCCTTTACGGCTATGCGAGGTGACAACTCTTGAAAACCATAAGTATTGATATCGAAACATACAGCGGCACCGACCTCGGCAAGTGCGGTGTCTACAAATACACGGAAGACCTTGACTTTGAGGTTTTGCTCTTCGGTTATGCCGTTGACGGCGGCGAAGTCCATGTGGTCGATCTGGCACTCGGCGAAAAAATACCGGCAGACATTGCCGCCTCGCTTACCGATGAGAACGTGCTGAAGTTTGCCTTCAACGCCAACTTTGAGAGGGTCTGCCTTTCCCGGCATCTCGGAATGCCTACGGGCGAATACCTCGACCCGTCTTCCTGGCGATGCACGATGGTGTGGGCGGCGTACATGGGATTGCCGCTTTCACTACAGGGTGTCGGTGCGGTGCTGAACCTCGACAAACAGAAGCTTACCGAGGGAAAGGAACTCATCAAATATTTCTGCTCACCGTGCGCTCCGACCAAGAGCAACGGCGGCAGAACACGCAACCGCCCGGAGGATGCCCCGGAGAAATGGTCACTCTTCAAATCCTATAACCGCCGAGATGTTGAAACTGAAATGGGCATACAGCAGAAGCTCACGAAGTTCCCCGTGCCGGAGTTCGTGTGGGATGAATACCACATTGATCAGGAAATCAATGATCGCGGAGTCCGGCTGGATATCCCCCTCGTAGATACAGCCATCCGCATGGACGCCGCTTCAAGACAGGAACTGATGGACGATATGCGCCGCATCACCGAATTGGAAAATCCCAACTCGGTAACACAGATGCGGTCGTGGCTTGCCGACAACGGACTGGAAACGGATACCCTCGGCAAAAAGGCGGTCAATGAAATGCTGAAGACCGCGCCGCCGGAACTCGCCAATGCCCTTGTTCTCCGTCAGCAGCTTGCCAAGTCCTCGGTGAAAAAGTATCAGGCGATGCAGAACGCTGTGTGTTCGGACGGCAGAGCCAGAGGGATGTTTCAGTTTTACGGTGCCAACCGCACCGGTCGATGGGCAGGCAGACTCATTCAAATGCAGAATCTGCCCCAGAACCATCTGTCCGACCTCGCCGAAGCGAGAGGGCTTGTTCGCAGCGGCAATTATGAAGCCGTGAAAATGCTGTATGAGGATGTGCCGGACACGCTGTCGCAGCTCATCCGCACCGCCTTCATTCCCCGTGAGGGCGCAATGTTCTATGTGGCTGACTTCTCGGCAATCGAAGCGAGGGTCATCGCATGGTATGCCGGGGAGACCTGGCGGCAGGCGGTATTCGCTGAAGGCAAAGATGTCTACTGCGCTTCAGCATCACAGATGTTTCGAGTGCCGGTCGAAAAGCACGGTGTCAACGGACACCTCCGTCAGAAAGGCAAAATCGCTGAACTGGCTCTCGGCTACGGCGGCTCCGTGGGTGCTTTGAAGGCAATGGGAGCATTAGAGATGGGCTTGACCGAAGAGGAGCTTCAGCCGCTCGTTCAGGCATGGAGAGCGGCAAACCCCAACATCGTCAAGTTCTGGTGGGACGTTGACCATGCCGTGCTGACTGCCGTCCGGGATAAGACCACCGCCGAAACACACGGCATTCGCTTTCTCTGCCGCAGCGGAATGCTCTCCATACTCCTTCCGTCCGGCAGGATGCTCAATTACGTCAAACCGAAAATCGGCGAGAACAGATTCGGCGGCTCCTGTATTACCTACGAAGGTGTCGGCGGTACGAAGAAATGGGAACGGCTCGAAAGCTACGGTCCCAAGTTCGTGGAGAATATCGTTCAGGCAACAGCGAGGGACATTCTATGCTATGCCATGAAGACCCTTCGCCGCTGCTCGATCACAATGCACATCCACGATGAACTCGTAATTGAAGCCAACCCTCGTGTATCCCTCGATGCCATCTGTGAGCAGATGGGCAGAACGCCGCCGTGGGCAAATGGACTGCTCCTCCGGGCAGACGGGTATATCACGGAATTCTATAAGAAAGATTGAGGTAAATCCTATGGGAATAAACAAGTTCAATGCGGAGGGCTATTACGACCCCACCGCATACGAGGCAATGACAAACATTATAAAAGAGGAAAAAGCGTTCTTCGCATTCAGACCTGTTGTGTATATCTGCTCACCCTATGCCGGAGATGTGGAGACAAACGTCAAGGCGGCACAGAGATACAGCAGATTCGCCGTGGACAGCGGCTATCTCCCCATCGCTCCGCATCTGCTGTTTCCGCAGTTCATGGATGACAGCAATCCGAAAGAGCGTGAGCTTGCCATGTTCTTCGGAAATGTGCTGATGAGCAAGTGCGCCGAATTATGGGTCTTCGGAGATCTGATTTCAAGCGGCATGGCTGCCGAAATTGACCGAGCCAAGCGTAAGAACTATGCCATCCGATATTTTAATTCCGACCTTAAGGAGGTAACTGAAAATGCGTGACCTGCCAATCGCTTACGGCAATAGCTGCTATGCCAAGACCTGGGCGAACAAAACCACCGCATGGGAAGACCTGTGCGAAAGATTGAAAAACACTATCCGCACGACCGAAACCGTAGAGGAATATCCGAAGCTCAAAAAGGATGACCGGGACCGTGCCAAGGACAAAGGCGGCTTTGTGGGCGGTTATCTGAAAGGCAACCGCCGCAAGCGTGAGACCGTGGTATGCCGCTCCATGCTCACGATGGACGCAGACCATGCCGAGATTGGTTTTATCGACCGTTTCGCCTCGGAGTGCCGGTACTCATCCTGTCTCTATACCACCCACGGACATACACCCGAACAGCCTCGCTGCCGCATCATCGTGCCGCTGACGAGAGACATAACCCCGGACGAGTATGTGGCTCTCGCCAGATACTTCGCTTCCGATTGGGGCATCGACCAGTTTGACGAATGCTCCTACAAGCCGAGCCAGCTCATGTATTGGCCGACAACTCCGGCAAACGGTGAATTCATCAGCAAGACCACCGAGGGCGAATGGCTCGATCCCGATGTATATCTCACGGCGCATCCGAACTGGAAGGACTGCTCCCTGCTTCCGACCTCCTCCCGTGAAAGCGCCGTCCGTGAGGCAAGCGGCAAAAAGCAGGAAGACCCTCTCGCCAAGCCCGGTGTGGTGGGCGCATTCTGCCGTGCCTACGGTATCGCCGCCGTGATTGAAACCTACCTCGCCGATGTATATGAGCCTTCCGCAATGGAGGGGCGTTACGACTATATCCCCGCCGATTCATCTGCCGGTGTCGTGGTCTATGATGACAAGTTCGCATACAGCCACCACGCCACGGACCCCGCCTGCGGCAAACTGCTGAACGCTTTTGACCTCGTCCGCATCCACCGCTTCGGCGATGATGACGAGAAGAAGTCCTTCAAGCAGATGACCGAACTTGCTCTCTCGGACGATACGGTCAAAGAGAATCTTGCTGCCGAGCGTATCGCTCAAGCCGGAGAGGATTTCTCCGATGATGCCGACTGGCATAAGCGGCTTCACTTCGTACCCCGCTCCGGGGCATTGGAAAACAGCGTGTGGAACTTGAACCTCATCCTTGAAAACGATCCCGACTTGCAAGGCTTCGCTTTCAACGATATGGCGAATCGCATCCAAGTTACAGGTGAAATGCCGTGGGACCGTCCCGAGGGAAACTCTTTCTGGAGGGATGCCGACTCTGCCCAGCTTAAATCGCTTGTGGATATCCGTTACGGCGAGTTCACCACACGAAACTACGACGTCTCCTTTACCAAGGTGGCAGATGACCGTCATTTCCATCCTGTGAGGGATTACCTCAACGGACTCCCCAAGTGGGACGGCGTGAAGCGTGTCGAGGAACTGTTCATCAAATATCTGCAGGCTGACGATACGGAGTATGTCCGTACCGTCACGAGAAAAACCTTCGCCGCCGCTGTTGCGAGGGTACTGTGTCCCGGCATCAAGTTCGACTGCGTTCCCGTCCTTGACGGCGAACAGGGCATCGGCAAAAGCTCCATCGTAAAAGACCTCGTCACGCCTGAATACTACTCCGAATCCCTCTCGCTGACCGATATGGACGATAAAGCCGGAGCGGAAAAACTGCAAGGCTTCTGGGTGGTCGAGATCGGAGAGCTTGCCGGAATGAAAAAAGCCGACATTGAAAAGGTGAAATCCTTCCTCTCCACCTCTGATGACAAATACCGTCCGAGCTACGGCAGAGTGGTCGAAAGCCACCCCCGCCAGTGCATCATCATCGGCACGGTCAACGGTGAACGGGGCTACCTCCGTGACATCACGGGCAACCGCCGTTTCTGGATCATCAAAGTGCATCAGAAAACACAGAAGCAGAGCTGGCACTTCACCCAGGCAGACCGCGATCAGTTCTGGTCAGAGGCGAAGGCTATCTGGGAGTCCGGCGAAAAGCTGTATCTCGAAGGCGATATCCTCGCCGAGTCCGAGAAGGTGCAGCGGAACGCTATGGAGGTGGACGAACGTGTCGGCATGGTCGAGGAGTATCTGAACACCCTCCTTCCCGAAGGATGGGACGATATGGATGTGTATGCCCGTCGCAGTTTCCTCTCCGGCGATCCGACCGCTGTCAAAGGCGCCACGGAACGCACGACCGTATCCAATGCGGAAATATGGTGCGAGTGCTTCGGCAAGAACCTCTCCGAACTGAAGTCTGCCGACAGCTATGCCATCGCTGCCCTTATGACGCAGATTCCCGGTTGGAAACGCGGTGCCGCCGCCAAACGACTGCCCCTCTACGGTAAGCAGCGAATTTACGAAAAAGGCTAACTGCGGAACAAGATGCGGAACAGGAACAACTTTTCCCCTTATATTTGTTCGGCGATAAAGAGATAAAGACCTGCATATACGCACGTATAGGAACATAAGGAAATGGTTGTTCCACTCGTTCCGTTGTTCCAGAAAGGACAAATATGAAAAGCGAAAAACAAATAGAACAGGGTCTCGTCAAAGCCGTGAAAAATATGGGAGGTATCGCGCCCAAGTTCGTCAGCCCAGGTTTTGACGGAATGCCCGACCGCATCGTGCTTCTTCCTTATGGGAAGTTTGCATTTGTGGAAGTAAAGGCTCCGGGCAAAAAGCCCCGTCCGTTGCAGGTATCAAGGCATGGCTTGCTTCAGCATCTCGGTTTCAAGGTGTATCTCCTTAACGATATGAACCAGATCGGAGGGATTCTTGATGATATACGAACCGCATGACTATCAGAAATATGCCATCAACTTCATCAAGGAAAACCCCATCGCCGCCGTCCTGCTGGATATGGGCTTGGGTAAGACAAGCATCACGCTGACCGCCATCAACGACCTCCTTTTCGACAGCTTCGATGTACGGAAGGTTCTCGTTATCGCTCCGCTGCGTGTGGCACGGGATACATGGACTGCCGAGGTCGATAAGTGGGATCATCTCCGGCACCTCATCTGCTCCGTGGCTGTCGGCACCGAGGCTGAACGCAAAGCGGCTCTCCGAAAGAAAGCCCACATCTACATAATCAACCGTGAGAATGTCTCATGGCTCATCGAGGAAAGCGGCATCCCGTTCGACTTCGATATGGTGGTGATTGATGAGCTTTCCTCCTTCAAGAACGGCAAGGCAAAGCGGTTCAAGAGCCTGCTGAAAGTCAGACCTCTTGTAAAACGCATCGTGGGTCTGACCGGCACTCCCGCCGGAAACGGTCTGATGGACTTGTGGGCAGAGTTCCGGGTGCTTGATATGGGCAAACGCCTCGGACGGTTCATCTCAAACTACCGTCTCAACTACTTCACCCCGGACAAGCGCAACGGTCAGATCGTGTATTCCTATAAGCCGCTGCCGTTCGCCGAACAAGCCATATATGATGCGATCTCCGACATCACCATTTCGATGAAGTCCACCGACCATCTCAAAATGCCAGAACTGGTCAGCACAGCGTATCCCGCCGTTATGAGCAATGCGGAAACCCGGACCTATGAGGATTTCAAATCCGAGTATGTGATGAAGCTCGGCAAAGACAAGGAAATCACTGCCGCTAATGCCGCCGTCCTCTGCGGAAAGCTGACACAGATGGCAAACGGTGCGATTTATGACGAGTTCGGCGAGTGCCATCTCATCCACGACCGCAAACTGGACGCTTTGGAGGACATCATCGAAGCCGCCAACGGAAAACCTCTTCTGGTGGCGTACTGGTATCAGTCCGACTGTGACCGCATCGAAAAACGGCTGCACAAACTGCATATCCCGTTTTCGAGGATGGACAGTTCCGAAAGTATCCGCAGATGGAACAGCGGCGAGCTTCCCGTTGCCCTTATTCATCCGGCATCTGCAGGACACGGGCTGAATCTTCAAAGCGGCGGCAGCACCATCGTGTGGTTCGGCATGACCTGGAGCCTTGAGCTTTACAGTCAGACAAACGCAAGGCTGTGGCGGCAAGGTCAGATTTCCGACACCGTGGTGGTCATGCATATCATCACCGCCGGTACCATTGACGAGGACATTCTGAAAGCCCTTCAGCGGAAGGACAAGACGCAGTCCGCATTGATAGCGGCGGTCAAAGCCAATCTGTGACAATCTATGAAAATCCGTGCCGATCCGAGAAATATAAAAAATTCGGAGGTACAGAATATGAACCCTTTTGAAGAACTGGCGAATGCCATAGTGATCCAAGCGTCGAAGGACTATATGAAAGCCCTGAAAAAGCTGAAGAAATATCCAAGGGATGCCGAAGCAAGGCAAATGAGGAATGATTGTGAGAGTTTCTTCCGTTCCTCGTGGTACAGCACATTGACTTCGGTTGACGGAGAACTTCTGATGCGAAAACTGCAAACGGAGGTGGCGGCATGACAGCAAAGGAATACTTGAGTCAGGCTTACCGCCTCGATCAGCGTATAAACTCCAATATCGAAGAAGTCACCATGCTTCGTGAAATGGCAAGCAGCATATCCTCTCCGTCTTGGGGCGAAAAGGTGCAGACTTCCCGCAGTACGGAAGCCCCCTTTGTACGGAGCCTTGAGAAAATCATGGACTTGGAGGATACCATCAACAAGGAAATCGACACCCTTGTCTGTCTGAAAAAGCAGATACGAACGGTCATTGAAGCTGTGCGGAATACGGATGAGCGGCTCGTTCTCCGTTACCGTTACATCCACAACTGCACATGGGAGCAGATAGGAAACGAACTGAATGCCGATGCGAGAACCATTCGCCGCTGGCACGGTGAGGCTCTCCTCAAGGTAAAAGTCCCCGAAAACCCCATCGTCATATAAATGCGCCCGAAATGTCCTGCTTTGTCCGTAGATGTCCACCGCCACATTATGGTATGATATAATCAGCAAAGAATATAAAGACGAGCCTTCGAGGGAGCAATCCTTCGAGGGCTTTTCTTATGTCCGAAGGAGGTGAACGAATGCCAAAGCGACCACTCAGACCCTGCTCTCATCCCGGCTGCCCCAACCTCTGTGAAGGACAGTTTTGTGAACAGCACCGTGTGGAGGAACGCCGCAAGTACGACAAATACGAGCGCAGCTCCGATGTCAACCGCAAGTACGGCAGAGCGTGGAAACGCATCCGTGACCGCTATGCGGCAGAGCATCCCCTCTGTGTGATGTGTCTCAGGGAAGGTCGGCTGACTCCGGTACAGGAAGTTCACCACATCCTGCCCGTTTCCAAAGGCGGCACTCACGCAAGGGACAACCTCATGAGCCTTTGTCAGTCCTGCCACACCAAGATCCATCACGACCTCGGCGACCGGTAGGGGGATGAAAATCTCTGGGACCTTTTCGGTCGGGCAACGGTCCGGGGTCACGTGCGCGAAAAAGGCGAAATCAAAAGGGTAATTAAGGGAGGTGAACTCGGATGCCCACAAAATCGAATAACACAGGCGGGCGCGGCGGTGCAAGACCCGGTGCGGGAAGGAAGAAATCCGCAGTCAAGGACAAGGCCGAAAACGGGAATCCCAGCGGCAGAAAACTTGAAGTGCTGGATATTCCCGAAGTCGAGGGTGTTGTCATGCCGAAGCCCCATGATTTTCTTTCCGCCGAGCAGAGGGACGGCAGCGTCCTGCAGGCGCAGGAAATTTACACGGAAACCTGGCAGTGGCTCAAAGGCATCGGCTGTGCCGCAAAGGTGTCGCCGCAGCTCTTGGAGCGCTACGCCATGTGTTCCGCCCGCTGGGTGCAGTGCGAGGAAATGACCAACCGCATGGGTTTCCTCTCCAAGCACCCCACCACGGGAAAGCCGATCCCGTCTCCGTTTATTAACATCGGCATCAACTACATGAACCAGGCGGTTCGGCTCTGGAATGAGATTTTCCAGATCGTGAAAGAAAACTGCAGCACGGAATACGGCGAGTCAACGCCGCAGGACGACCTTATGGAACGCCTGCTCCGTGCAAGAAAGGGGTAACACCATGTTTGAAAAAGTAAATCCCTGCCACCCGGATAAGGTGGCAGACAGAATTGCCGGTGCGCTCGTTGACCTGGCATACAAGAAAGCAGAAAATCCCCGCATCGCCGTGGAAGTGCTCATCGGTCACGGCGTGTGCTACATCATTGCGGAAACTTCTGTTTATCTGGACAAGGCGGGTGTCACCGCTGCCGTCCACCGCATTGCCGGAAATCTCGCCGTGGACTATGTAGAAGTGCCGCAGGACGGTCACCTCGCCGACAACCAGGCAGACGGCGTCCGCTGCGGCGATAACGGCATCTTCAAAGGAACGCCCGTGACCGAGGAGCAGAAAAAGCTGTCGCAGATCGCACGGAACATTTTCTCCGTGTATCCAAATGACGGCAAGTACATCCTGGACGGCGACCGGCTCATCCTCTGTCAGAGCAATGCGCCTTCGGATGCACTCCGAAAGCTGTATCCCGTTGCGGAGATCAACCCGCTCGGTGACTGGACGGGCGGCACCGATGTGGACACCGGCGCAACCAACCGCAAGCTCGGTTCAGATATGGCCGACTCGGTGACCGGCGGCGGTCTGCACGGCAAGGATCTCTCCAAGGCAGATGTGTCTGTCAACATCTATGCTTTTCTCAAAGCCCAGGAAACCGGCAAGCCCGTAACGCTCTGCTGCGCCATTGGTGATGACACCGTAGACGGCAGACCGTATGAGAAAATCGTGGAGATTGCTCGAAACTACATCCGCTCGGTCGGCGGCTTTGAGAAGTTTGCGGAATGGGGGCTGGTCTGATGAAAACAACGACCGAAATGCAGCTCGTCCCCATCACGAAGCTGGTTCCCTATGTCAATAACGCCCGGACACACAGCCCGGAGCAGATCAATAAACTCCGCTCCTCGCTCCGTGAGTTCGGCTTTATCAACCCAGTCATCATCGACCGTGACTATGGCGTAATTGCCGGTCACGGTCGCATTCTTGCCGCCAAGGAAGAAGGCATCTCTGAGGTGCCATGCGTCTTTGCCGACCACCTCACCGAAGCCCAGAAGAAAGCCTACATCATCGCCGACAACCGCATGGCGATGGACGCAGGCTGGGATGAAGAACTCCTGCGTGTGGAGATCGAGTCTCTGCAGGCGGCGGACTTTGACCCGCTCCTCACCGGTTTTAACGAAAAGGAACTGTCCAAGCTCTTTGACGATGGCATTGAAGCCGAAGAGGATGATTTCGATGTGGATGCCGAGCTGCAAAAGCCGACCTTCACGAAGTCCGGCGACATCTGGATGCTGGGGCGGCATCGGCTCATCTGCGGCGACAGTACCAAGGGGGAAACCTACACCGCTCTCATGGACGGCCGCAAAGCAAACCTCGTCATCACCGACCCGCCCTACAATGTGAACTACGAGGGCAGCGCCGGGAAAATCAAAAACGACAACATGGCATCGGAGAAGTTTTTTGACTTCCTCTTCGATGCCTTTTCCAATATGGAGAAGGTCATGGCGGACGATGCCTCCATCTATGTGTTCCACGCCGACACCGAGGGGCTGAACTTCCGAAAGGCTTTTGCCGCTGCTGGGTTCTATCTCTCCGGCTGCTGTATCTGGAAGAAGCAGTCGCTGGTGCTGGGACGCTCCCCGTACCAGTGGCAGCACGAGCCGTGCCTCTACGGCTGGAAGAAGAAAGGCAAGCACCAGTGGTACACCGGGCGCAAAGAGTCCACCATTTGGGAGTTCGACAAGCCCAAGAAAAACGGCGACCATCCTACCATGAAGCCGATTCCGCTGCTTGCCTATCCCATTCAGAACAGCTCTATGGCAAACAGCGTGGTTCTTGACCCCTTCGGCGGTTCCGGCTCCACGCTCATTGCTTGTGAGCAAACCGACCGTATCTGCTGTACCATCGAACTGGACGAGAAATTTTGCGATGTCATTGTCCGCAGATACATAGAGCAGGTCGGCACGGTTGAGAAGGTCATTGTTCTGCGTGACGGCAAGGAATACAAGTTTAGCGAGGTAGCACCCCATGATGAATAAGCCTTTAACCCTCGGAAGCCTGTTTGACGGCTCCGGGGGTTTTCCCTTGGGTGGGCTGCTTGCGGGTATCACTCCTGTGTGGGCATCGGAAATTGAGCCGTTTCCCATTCGGGTGACCACCAAGCGTCTGCCATTTATGAAACACTACGGGAACATCTCCGCTATGGACGGCGGCAAGATCGAGCCTGTGGACATTATCACCTTCGGCAGCCCATGCCAGGACATGAGCGTGGCAGGCCGAAGAGACGGTCTGGACGGTTCCCGTTCCAGTCTTTTTTATGAAGCCGTCCGCATTATCAAAGAAATGAGGTGTGCCACAGGTGGCAGATATCCAAGATACATCGTATGGGAGAACGTCCCTGGCGCCTTCTCCTCGAACAAGGGCGAGGACTTCAAAGCCGTTCTCGAAGCGGTCATCGGCATCGCCGAGCCGAATGCCCAGGTGCCTATGCCTGAAAAAGCACGATGGCCCTACGCCGACCTATACATGGGAGACGGATGGAGCGTTGCGTACAGAACTCTTGACGCACAATACTGGGGAGTTCCCCAGCGAAGACGCCGCATCTACCTTATCGCAGATCTTGCAGGCGGAAGTGCCGGGAAAATACTATTTGAGTCAGAAGGCTTGTCTGGGTATTCTGCGGAGGGCTTCCGCTCGTGGCAAAGAACTGCCGGAAATTTTACGCCTTGCGCTGGAGCGGCAGGCTATGACGGATACAACGGCTGTCTGACCGAGGAGGTTTCTTCCACCCTCGGCGTTAACTGCGGAATGTCTACCGGTCGCAACGGCATCGTGCTGAACGACCAGGGCGGCAACCGAATGGACATCACAGAGGAGGTTACATCCACACTCCGAGCAGAAGCACACCATCCGCCATGTGTCATGGAGTCGGCAGGCTTCTGCACCGAGCATTCCGCAAAGAGCCGCACCATCGGCTATGAGGAAGAGTGTTCTCCCACACTCCGTGCAGGCGTTGTTCCTGCGGCGGTGGCGCTGGAAAACCATCCGACCGACAGCAGGGTCAAACTTTCCGAGGACGGGAATGTGCAGACACTGACCTCACGCATGGGCACGGGCGGCAACAATGTACCGCTTGTGATGAAGATCCGCTCCGGCTGCGAAGGCGGCGGCAAGGGTGCGCTCATTCAGGAGAATAAGTCCGCGACTCTGTCCTGTAACAACGACCAGACGCTGTTCGAGCCTTGCGGCTGGGACGGCGGGCAGGTTTCTCCGACTCTCACCAAACAGAACGCAGGTGGAAATCAGCGGATGCCGGACAAGGACAACTTCACCTGCGTCCTTCAGCCATTCGGCATCTGCTCCAAGGACTCCAATGCCATGAAGTCGGATAATCCCCACAGTGGCATCTACGAAGCCGAAACCGCACGGACACTTGACGGCAACGGCGGCAACCCCTCCTGCAATCAGGGCGGCATTGCCGTTGTTGCTTTCACGCAAAATCAGCGTGATGAAGTTCGTGACCTGGGCGACCGCTCCGCTGTGGTGTGCGCCAATGCCGGGACGAAACAGCAGACCTATGTGCTGCAAGGCTCCATAATCGGCCGTGAAGACAAAAACGATCCCCAGGGCGACGGCATCAACGAAGATGTATCTTTCACCCTCAACACCGTTGACCGCCATGCCGTGTACAGCATGACCACGGGTAGCTTCGCCCAGGTTTCCGAAGATAAGGCTCCTACCGTCCTTGCCCGTGACTACAAAGACCCCACCGCCGTTTGCTACGGCATAGGCAGAGATACCTTCAACCAGGGGCAGAACGCCAAGTTCGCTCCGACCTTTGAAAAGGAGCTTCAGCCGACACTGGTGGCAAAAGGACCGGGTGCTATCCAAAGCGGATACACCGTCCGCCGTTTGACGCCCACCGAGTGTGCCAGACTTCAAGGCTTCCCGGACAACTGGTGCGCCGACCTCGGCACGGAAAAACCGACCGATGAGGAAATGTACTTCTGGCATAAGGTGTTCAAGACCTACTCCGAAGTGACCGACTGCAAAATGAAGTCCGACAAGCAGGTCGCAAAGTGGCTGAAAGACCCGTATTCCGACAGTGCGGAATATAAGATGTGGGGCAACGGCGTGGCACTCCCGTGCGTATGGTTCGTACTCTGCGGAATTGTGTGGTATGCACAGTCCGGCGGCGATAATGCGCCGATATAATCTACACCGGAAATGTGCAGATATAGCTGGATAAGTGCACAACCTGACGGTAATATGTGACTACCATAAAACAAGGAGGTCACGAACATGACGATTACAATCCATGCACAGGGCGCAGAGCGCAAGCGGCTGGTGCAGACCATCTCCGACTGGCTCGGTGCCCCCGCAAAGTACTGTGGCGCACCCACATTCAACTATGAGGTGGATTACTTCACCATCGACCGAAACGGCAGCCTTTCCTTTGATGACCGTGCCGACAGCGAGGTCATCGAGCGACTTCTTCAGCACATCTACGATGAGGGCTTTGACATCGACCAGAGCCACACTGATGACGTGGAAGAGCCTTGCGCCGTCTGCATTTCCATGCCGAGGAGCCTGTTCACCGACAGCAATCTGGAAAACCTCAAGGCACTCATTGCCGCCAAGGGTGGTCTTATCAAGAAAGCCCTTGGTGTGGACGATCTGCCGTTGGAGATCACGGACACGAAGGTATCCTTCCCTTGGTTCCCGGCGACTCCAACCCCGGACGAGATGAAAGCCTACGACACCTTTATCTGCAAGCTGTGCGAAATGGCACGAAATCAAAGCCGTGTCAATTCTTCCGAAAAACCGATTGAAAATGAGAAGTACGCATTCCGTTGTTTCCTGCTTCGGCTGGGTTTCATTGGTGATGAATACAAAGCTGCTCGAAAAATCCTGCTGAAGAACCTCTCCGGCTCTTCGGCTTTCAGAAACGGAGGTGCGCAGCATGAGATTTCCGAGTAAAGAGACGGTCGAGCGTATCCGTAAGGAATACCCGGTCGGCACCCATGTGGAGCTTGTTCAGATGGATGACCCACAGGCACCGCCTGTCGGCACGAAAGGCACCGTGCGAGGTGTGGATGACATCGGCAGCATCATGGTTGCCTGGGATAACGGCTGCGGTCTGAGCGTGGCTTACGGCGAGGACATCTGCCGGAGGTGCGACAATGACTGAGAAAATCCGAGAGCAGATTCTTGCCGTCCGCAAAACCGGGCGCTCGAATATGTTTGATGTGCCGATGGTGCAGAATATTGCCAATGCGATGCGGTTTTACGAACTGGTGGTATTCCTCGAAGAGCACCGAGGTGAATATGTGCATTTCATTCTCACGGGAGAACCGCTGTAATATACACAGTTTCCACCCCGAATGATCGTGTACTATATGCCTCCGAAATGACTGGATATATCCCGGACATGACGGTAATATACACTCACAACAAAACAAACGGAGGTACACGGTTATGTGGAAAGAAAGCAGCATCAAGGTAAACGGCGAGGTTTTTCACTACTGGATGAAGCAGTACGACAAAGGTTCTGAATGGGGCATCGACGGCGGACGCATTTCCAAGCTAATGTTCAAGCGGGACGGATACATTGTTTGCAACTACGACAGAGGCTGGGACATTGAGCCCACCGATGAGAACACGCAGCTTGCGCTGGAGCTTCTGCTCCACAGCGAGAACTGGTAAAAAACCGAAATTTCAAAGCAACGGCTCCGAAAGGGGCTGCTGCTCGTTGTACGGAAGGTCGCACCGATTTCGGTGGCGGCTATTTTTATTGCTCTGCCGGAGGGGGTGAGAAATTGCGAAAGCTGAAAAACTACAAGCCGACAAGGTTCATGGAGAAAACCTCCCGCTACGATGTGGACGCAGCGGATTATGCTGTGATGTTCATCGAGAGCCTCTGCCATACCAAGGGTACCTGGGCGAGAAAGCCCTTTGAGCTGATTGACTGGCAGGAGCAGATCATCCGGGACATTTTCGGTGTCCTCAAGCCCAACGGCTATCGGCAGTTCAACACCGCCTACATCGAGATCCCCAAGAAGCAAGGCAAATCGGAACTTGCCGCTGCCGTGGCGCTTCTGCTCACCTGCGGTGACGGAGAGGAACGCGCCGAGGTCTACGGCTGTGCCGCCGACCGTCAGCAAGCATCCATCGTTTTCAATGTGGCGGCTGACATGGTGCGGATGTGTCCTGCGCTCTCCAAGCGGGTCAAGATACTGGATTCCCAGAAGCGGCTCATTTATCAGCCAACGGGTAGTATCTACCAGGTGCTCTCCGCCGATGTCGGCAACAAGCACGGCTTCAATACACACGGTGTGGTATTCGACGAGCTGCACACCCAGCCCAACCGCAAACTCTTTGATGTCATGACCAAAGGCTCCGGTGACGCCCGTATGCAGCCGCTGTATTTCCTCATCACTACAGCCGGAAACGATACAAAGTCCATCTGCTATGAGATCCACCAGAAGGCCAAGGACATCATCGAGGGACGCAAGATCGACCACACCTTCTATCCCGTCATCTACGGTGCGGAGGAATCGGACGATTGGACGGACCCGAAGGTCTGGAAGAAAGCCAATCCGTCCCTCGGCATCACGGTTGGCATCGACAAGGTCAAAGACGCCTGCGAGTCGGCAAAGCAGAACCCCGGTGAAGAGAACTCCTTCCGCCAGCTTCGCCTGAACCAATGGGTCAAACAGGCGGTGCGCTGGATGCCGATGGATAAGTGGGACAAATGCGAGTTCGCCGTCAGCGAGGACGATTTGGAAGGCCGTGTCTGTTACGGCGGTCTGGACTTGTCCTCCACAACGGATATTACGGCATTCGTTCTGGTGTTTCCACCGGAGGACGAGAATGATAAATACAGCATCCTGCCGTACTTCTGGATACCGGAAGACAACCTCGACCTCCGAGTCCGGCGCGACCATGTGCCATACGATGTATGGGAGCGGCAAGGCTTTTTACAGACCACGGAAGGCAATGTCGTTCACTACGGCTACATCGAGAAGTTCATCGAGAGCCTGGGTGAGCGTTTTAATATTCGAGAGATTGCCTTCGACCGTTGGGGCGCTGTGCAGATGGTGCAGAACCTTGAGGGCATGGGCTTCACGGTCGTTCCTTTCGGACAGGGCTTCAAGGATATGTCCCCGCCCACCAAGGAGCTGATGAAGCTGGTGCTGGAACAGCACATTGCCCACGGCGGTCATCCCGTCCTGCGCTGGATGATGGACAACATTTTCATCCGCACCGACCCTGCCGGAAACATCAAGCCGGACAAGGAAAAGTCCACGGAGAAAATCGACGGTGCTGTGGCAACGATCATGGCACTCGACCGCGCTATCCGCTGCGGCAATGATAACGGAGCTTCGGTCTATGATAGCCGTGGGCTGTTGTTCATTTGAGACCCATCGTCAAAATATCAGTCGAATAAAGTCGGAAACTCTATTATTCAGCAGAGTTTCGGACTTACAACTCCAAAACTATTGACTTTTTTGATTTTTCGGGTATAATAGAATCAAGAAAGTCAGGAGGTGCATTATGGCTGAATTGATCAACCGCCCCCAATATCTGAATCAGCTGATTCAAAACAAAGATGTAGATCTGGTGAAGATCGTTACAGGTATTCGCCGCTGCGGAAAATCATCCTTGCTGGATCTGTTTCATCACTATCTGTTGGAGAACGGCGTGCCGGATTCCCGGATCGTTCACATGAACATGGAATCCTTGCGTTACCGTGACCTGAACAATTACCTTTCTTTTTATGATTATGTCAGCAAGCAGATCGCCAAAGACGGAAAGACCTACCTTATATTCGATGAACTGCAGACTGTAGAGCATTGGGAAAAAGCAATCGAGTCCTTCCGCTTGGATTATGATGTAGACATTTATATCACGGGTTCCAATGCCTATCTGCTGTCTACGGAATTTTCTACGCTGCTCTCCGGCAGATATGTAGAGATACGGGTGCTGCCGCTGTCCTTCAAGGAGTTTTTGGACTTCTACGAGTTTGCCCCCGATGTGACAATGGACGAAAAGTTCCAGAAGTATCTCCAGTTCGGAGGGATGCCGATTCTGAGAGAATACAAGTTCAACGAAGCGAGAAGCAATCAGGCACTGGAAGGTATCTATTCGACCGTGGTGCTGCGTGATATTTTGCAGCGCAATAATGGCACAGATCAAGCCATGCTTCAAAAAATCATGCTGTTTTTATGCTCCAATATCGGCAGCATCACTTCTCCGAACAGCATCGGAAATGTACTCTCCAACGAGGGCGACATTCAAACCGGCAAGCAGAAGAACATTGCGGGAAAAACGGTGGATAAATATATTTCCATGCTCCGCAATGCGTTTGTATTCTTCTCTGTCGGTCGGTATGATGTAAAAGGAAAGCAGCTGCTCAAAACTCTTGGAAAGAACTATATCATCGACATGGGTTTTCGCAATATGCTTCTGGGCTACCGAGATGCAGATCGCGGGCATATCATTGAGAATATCGTATTTCTGGAACTGCTGCGCCGTGACTATCGGGTATATATCGGGAAGGTCGGAGAGACGGAGGTCGACTTCGTTGCGGAAAAGCCGAACAACAAGGTATATATTCAGGTAACGGAAAGTATGCTTTCCGCGGAGACCCGTGAACGGGAGCTTCGTCCGCTGCGTATGATTGGGGATAACTACGAAAAAATCGTGCTTTCTATGGATCGCAGCTTCATCAATTCCTATGATGGCATAAAGTCACTGAATTTGATTGACTGGCTACTCAGCGAATAAGCACTGCATTTTCGGAGCGAAATCAAAGGTTTTTGCAGTTCAAGTCGGAAACTTCGCAAGAACCGATTATCATAGAAAATGAAACAAGCAAGCATATACTGAGCCGTTATTTCAAGTTGGAATGCAGAATTGAAATAAGAGCCAAAATATCTGAATATTTCAAAGCATCTGTTCGTATGAGCAGGTGCTTTTCTTTTGCTCATTTTGAAGGAGAGTGATTTAAGTGGGTATCTTTTCAGGGCTTTTCAAATCAAGGGACAAGCCTCAAAACCGCACGACGGGCAGCAACTATGCCTTTT
>ERZ826051.328-NODE-328-length-56825-cov-5.577664_pt1 | contig 56825 bp, 65 predicted proteins | sample MGYA00519928_ERZ826051 | MGnify/ENA primary metagenome ERZ826051 (study PRJEB31778, sample SAMEA3449219) | human gut metagenome | biome: human gut; feature: human-associated habitat; material: faeces | place: United Kingdom | collected 2010/2012 ...
TAAGGGGTTCCTCTTATTTTTTTGTTTTATTTTCCGACTAAAAATTTACGCTAGCTATGACAGAAACAGTTATTCCTGCATTTCTGGTATATTTACCAACTCCTGCAATTTTTTCTGCAAAATACTTTTATCAGGTAATTGTAACTGATACTGTGCAACAAGCATAGGCGACATAGAACGACTCATAGCATATTCAACAACCTCATTATTTTTTGATGCACACAAAAGAAGTCCAACACTAGGATTTTCATTTTTCTTTTTTACCTGTCTATCTAATGCTTCAAGATAAAAATCCATTTTGGATATATATTCCGGTTTGAATTTTCCCATCTTAAGTTTAAATGCAACTAAACACTGTAATCAACGATGATAAAACAACAAATCTATTCTAAAATCATCTCCACCTACCTGCACTTTATATTCCTGATCTATATAGGTAAAATCTTTTCCCAATTCAAGAATAAAATCTCTCATATTACTAATCAGTGTTTTTCTCAAATCATTTTCGTGATATTCGTTAGGCAAATCAAGAAACTCCATTACATATGAATCAAGAAACGGATTTTCTCCCAAATTCATTACATTATTAGGCAACAGCTTCTCTTTTGACAACATATACCTTTCATAATATGCACTCTCAATCTGTCTCTCTAATTGTCGTTTAGAATAGTTTTCCTTTATACATAATCTCATATAAAATTCACGTTCCTCATCAGATTTACATCCTGACATAATAAGCAGATGATTTGTCCAGCTGATTTGTGTCACCAGTGGTGTCACAAGTATATTCTCGTCACTCCAACTATAACATATGTTTCTGTTCATTCCAATATTTAAGATTATTCCCATAAATATACATTTTCATCAACTTAGTTTTTTGAATTTGAAATTTTACAATATCATCGGCATTTATGTTCAGCTTCCCAAACTGGGATTTGTCAAATAAACATATTCCAATGCTTCCTATTTTCCCTCAACTAGACTCAATCATATCCTGAACGTACTCTATCTTCTTTGCGGTCATCTCAACCCACCCCGGTCTGAAACCACTTCGAATTGCATTTCTCACAGACTTTATATTTGACCATGCGGCACAATAAAATGGAACTTTTCCTCGCTGCAAAATCTCTTTGGCAAGCCTGTTTGTCAGTACAGTAGCAATCCTCTGTCTTCGATATTCCGGAAGAACATCTACACCTATCTGCCACATTGTATCACAATCTGCAGAACATCCGGCAAGTCCAACTAACTTCCCCTTATCACATGCTCCCACCGCTAAAACATCCAGATTTTTTCGTTTAGCACACAATGCATTCTCCCATTCGGGTAGATACAAATTAACAAAATCTTTTGGTTTTAATATTGTTAATTCATAATTACAGCTGTATTCCAATCGGAATATATCCTCCATATCAGGAAGAAAATATTCTGCCATAAAACATATCTCCGCACCGAACTTTTTCAACCTGTCATTGAGTGGATAAAGCCCCGGTGTTTCAAAACAATTTTCAATATTTGGCACATTCTTTATGTATTGCCTAATTTCTGAAAGAAGTTCTTTCTGCGCCGTAACCACAATATTACTTCCGTAGGAAACCATATTGCAAATATGTGGCAATTGCAAATACCGTCTCGCTTGATTCGTATCAACAGATTCAAAAAATCGGTTCTCCACCACCATAAAATCTTGTGGCTCACAGTTGCAGTCATAAGCTGACTGTTGTAAGGCTATTTGTAAAACTTCTTTATTATTCATACGTTCTCTTTCCTCTAAATAAAATACTAATATATTACTCCGTAATTAAGGCTAATATTTTTTATAATTCTAAATATTCTTTCTTAGATAAATCCCATTTTTCTTGCCTTTGGATTGGATGGCGGGGATTTCCTTCTTTTGTAAGTGTCCCAAAATAATACACTTTAACACCAATTGAAGACAGCATATCTTTCACTTGTTCCTTTCCTTTGATAAGCATATCAATATTACTGTCATTTTCCCAAGCTCCTCACACCTCTTTTATATTATTTTCAACAAGGTATTTTTCTATTTCTTGAATATTCCTATCCATTAATTCTTGTTGAAATACATCCATTTTAGTCGCATCCGTTGCCCTTTCCGGATAAAGATTAAATACCATCCAACCATCCATACAAAGTTCTTTACTGACATTAATAATTCTATTAATGGTCCTATCACTAAGTGTTTCCCGTGCTGCAGATGGATTCATACAAATAGCCACTAATGGATTTTGCTCTTGTTTACCTAATGCAAAACGAAAGGAACAATACTCAGATGGTATTATACAATCAGGTTCATAACCTTTTGGATAAAGAAAAGTATTTTTTGTTACCTTTTCTTGCATAATAATCCCCTTTCTTATTTAATTTAATACTACAAGTTTCGCTATCACCTACAAAATTATCACTCTCTTGTACTATTAAATTCAAATTTTATAGTTTATCTATATCAAATTAAATCTGAAATATATCTCTCTGACAAATTCCGATTTTTCCAATTCTAAAAATTGGAATTTATCTACATCTTAATCAAACCAAAACTTGGTTATCAATTATTTTGCTTTACATGATATTTTATAGACATCTAATCTAAAAACAGCAACTGCTTCAAGTTATCTACATTGCCAAGAAATTCATAACTAACTTTACCATTATCTCTTTCTCCTCTGCTCTGGATTCTGCAATCATAAGTGTAATTGCCACCAATGCTCCATCACTGATAATTTTTACTCCATCTTTATAAAGAGCATTATTGCGTGCTAAAAATTCGAGGAAAAGAGATGCAGCTATTCTCTTACACCCATCAGCATAAGGATGGTCCTTTATTATAAAGTAAAGTAAATTTGCAGCTTTTTCTTCCAATGACGGATATACATCTCCTCCAAACACATTTTGATAAACAGCTGCTAATATTCCTTCAACCTTACCCTTCTCTTTCTCAACGCCGAATACATCTGATTTAAATGAATCTTCCATTTCATCAACCATCTTTCGACATTCTTCATAAGTAATTCTATAAATCGGTTCATTTCCCTCAGGTTTTTGTAAAGACTGGTGATCATATTGATCCAAAAGAAGCAAAGCTTCAGTGTATTGATTTACTGCCTTTAATATTTCTTTTTCCTCCAAATCTAAGGAATATGCTAACATTTTTGTCTGAATATTAACCGTTTTTTGAAGTGCAAACATCCTTTTTTCGTTTATTGCATATCCTTCCATTATGTATTGTTTCAACACACCATTAGCCCAACGTCTAAACGCAATACCTTTTTTTGAATTAACTCTATATCCTACTGACAATATCATATCAAGGTTGTATATTTTTGGTTTTCTGCCTCCGGTACTTTTGTCGGAAAAACCGACAGAAGTATCATCCAGCTCACCTGACTTCAAAATATTAGATATATGTTCACTTACTGTTGCATGACTAACTCCAAACAATGTTTCTATCTGTTTTTGAGTAAGCCATACCGTTTCCTGTTCCGGATTTATTTGAACCTCTATGTTAACATTACCATCATTAAATAATACGATTTCATTTGTCATTATATATAATATCCTTCTTCTAGCTTATTATTTATTAAATAAAATATTTTCGTTATACTTATTACTATAACTAAAATCCCGATTTGTTAAGTTCTTTCTATATCCCATCTTCTTGCCCTTCGGACAAGAAGCATCCCTCGCTCAAAGAGCTCGGTCAATTCCGATTTTTCCAATTCTACAAATTGGAAGTTATTACTTTCTGCATAGTGTGTTTCCTAAAATGATAATTACCACGACATCAACCAAAATAATCCCCAATGCAATATATACAAAAAATGCAGGCAAAATATTTTCAAACAAGCCCATAGTTAATGCAAGAATTGCTATAATAGACATTCCAATTCCCATTGTTCTGCATAACTTCTTTTCATCATATTCTTCCTTTTCTTCATTTGAAGCTGTATTATATCCAGAAATGAACCAGCTTCCATGTCCAGAAAGTAAAATAATAGAAAGTACAGCAAATATCGCAAAGACAATCCACACTATCCAATCAGAGCCTGTTGCTAAATCTGCTAATTTCATTTACATACTCCTCCTTAAATTCCATTTTCTTAATTTTATAAACTGGAATTTGCGCATGTTCAACAAATTAGAGTTTCTTGGCCTATTTATCCAATTGAGCAAAGTTTCCCGCGAAGAATGTAACCAATCTTCTCATAGCAAGCATTCGATGCGGCGTAGTCCGCATCTGTGTAAAGCATCGGAAGGCATCCTTCCGCTTCAGCCATCTTGGAAACCTGATAAACAAGATTATCTGCATAATGTTTTCTTCGGTGTTCAGGTCGTGTAAAAACCAATCCAACACTTGCCAGTTCACCTTTCGGATTGTAAGAGCAAGACGCCACATGATTTCCTTGCGAATCCTTCCAAAAGAATGTTTTTCCTTCTTTTATTTTTATTTCCGCATACTCCAAACAGCCTTTTCGGTCCATCTTATCTACGCCTGTTTCTTCATGAAACATTTCAGCAAAATAGGCAAGTTCTTCCTTATCATTCATCTCGCACCTACAGATTTCGCCCTCTGCAATTTCATCCGGTTTTATTGGATTTGGACAGTCATAAGCAAACATATTTGTCTTTACCGATAAATTTATTCCATCCTTCAACGCTCTTTTAATAAAATAATCTGAAAGTTCATATTTAAGATTAAAAGTATGTTCCTTGTTCATCAGATTATTTTCAAACAAAAGCCTGTACGCTTTTTCCATTTCCTCTTCCGTTGCATCATCTGCCGTCCATATCCAAGCCGGAAACGGCTCTGTTGAAAAGCAAATGATTAATCGTTCATGGTCAGATAACAGTAACTTGCACGGTCCGTCAATAATACGTCTCAATACAAAAAATGTATATTTATCACCTTCTAATAATTTATAATCTCTTTCATCTACATAATTGTCCATATCTAATTTTTATTCTCCTACAAATTCAAATTGTTATTCTAATCATTCAATCTTAACCTGCTTATCACGGCTCCATCATCATCTTTTCCTACCACTTCGAATCCATTACCAAGACAAAGTTTTTCTGATGCTTTATTATCTGGATGCCATGAAGCATAAATGTGATTAGCTTCTCCATATGGAAAAGTTTTAATATACTCAATTAACATTTTAATTACTTCTTTTCCATATCCGTTCTGCTGATATTTTTTATCAATCATCAATCTATAGATTTCATATCCTGGATTTTCATCATAATCATACTCTTTTTCATATGTAATCATTACAAATCCCATCATTTCATTATCTTTATAAATTGCCTTAGGAATACATCTATAATAATTATCAGCATCTTCTTTATTAGCATCTGAGTGAGCAAACGCTTCTGCCAAACTAAAAATATTAGGATTTACAAATGACTTCTGCCAATCATACACATCTAGTTCAATACATTGTTGCCAATTGTAATGCCTAACTTCCTTTAACTCTATCATTATTTTCTCTCCTTCTTATAAACTAACATTCCATTTCCATATGGATCATCCTCTGCGCCCATTTCCTTTTCAACAAAAGTATATCCGCCTTTTTCAAGTACTCGCGCTGATGCTACATTACCAAATACGACACGTCCCCAGACAACCGCTGAATCAAGGTTATCAAATGAGAACTGTGTCATCGCATTTAGCAATTCTGTAGCATATCCGTTTCCTTTGTACTTTTCAGTTATCTGGTATCCAATCTCTACTTCATTCTCTTTTACTTCAGTTTCACTTACTCCTGTATCACCTATAAGTTCTCCTGTCCTTTTTAATTCAACAGCCAAAACATATGGCATTCGATTATTGTTTGCGCAGTCCAGATAAAAATCTATTGCTCCTATAGCCTCATTTATGTCTATATAGCTTTCGTTTGGGAACCATTTTTTTACTGCTTCTTCCCGATGATTTAGATACAGTTGTTCTGCATCTTCTTTTTTAAACTTTCTAATTATCAAATGTTCTGTTTCAAAAATAATATCCATATAATCTCCTCGGTTTTCCACTCTCGTACTCTTTACTTTTCTCTAATCCACTCTAATATATGCTCTGCCACTTCTCTCGGACTTTTGTTTGTAATATCAAATGTATCAAACTTTGTACCATTAAACTCATTGTGAGTTCTAAAGTACTCGTTATAATTAATTGAACCATTAATCCAATCTTCATCTGTAATATGACGTCCTTCTGTCATATGTTGTCTTATTACATCTGGATCAGCTGTAAGGGCTAATACCTTTATTTCAGAAAAATATCTTGCACCATATCCTTTACCAAGTTTATCAACATTTCCTGCACTAGTCCAAATAGTCGGTTTGTTGGCCTGATTGTTATTTCTAGATATCTGATATATCTGTTCTAACATATAATAATTGTCATCATCCGTCTGTGGATGCATCAAATTATTAAACTGATCTACCTCTTGAACAATAATTTCATCTGTCATCTTTTGTAACTCCTGTGCTGCAGTGGTTTTCCCAATCCCACTACAACCAGTCAAAATATATAAAGGTAATTTTTTAAATTCCCATATATAGCCACACTTTGGACATTTTATTTTATTTCCAGTTACTTCTTTATCCCACTCATGATTTCCACAATTAGAACATATACTTATCATTTTATTATCTCCTTCAATTTTTCAAAATCTTCTGTACCTGTTGCCCAAATAATAGCTGGTATTTTAGTGCTACCTATTTGTCTATATAATTCAAGTCTATGTCTACCATCGCACACATAAAAAGTCCCATCACTTCTATACTCTATTATTAGTGGTGGGGGATTCCATCTTTCCATATCATTTTTCATAGAATCTACTCTATAGAAAAAATAATCTATATCATTACTTTGTGATAGATATTCAGGTGCACCAGATTTTATATTTTCCAACAGTTCAATATCAAAATTGATTATTTCTGTATACAACCTTGTTTCTTTTAATAATCCATCTGCTAGTGCAATGTTATTGCCATCATTTCGTAAAAACAACTGTATCCATTGTTCAATTTTTCCTTTTTTGCAATATTCTATTGCAACATCCATAACACCGTATTTCATAATCTCCTCATTTACATTTGGCTATCATCACTATAAACTGGAAGTTTCTGTTGCTTATCTTGATTTTTATATAAAGCCTCTTTTTTTTGCTTCTTCAATCAATATAGGTTGAATTAAAGGATATGTCCAATTATCAACTAACTTATCTGAAATCAATATTTTCTCAATCTCACAATGTAATTCCACGAATGAGCTAATGTCTGCAATAAATAACATTCCAAAAGTTTCATCATCAATATTTTCATTTACTCGTGTCTTTCCTTTAACAGAATACACACATATTGGTTCAATTTTAAAATCAATTGCCCCTGTTTCTTCTTGTAATTCTCTTTTGGCTGTTTCAAAAATACTTTCTCCAGGTTCTCTGTGACCGCCTGGCACTTCATAAGTCTCTCTTTCTTTGTGTTTACAGAATACCCACTTGTTGTCTGTTTTTGATATTATTACTGCAAACTTCAAAAGTTCATCTGCGACATTGTCATAAAATTTAACTTCTACCATTCTACCAATACCTCGTCAAATTCTAATTTTTCTATTTATTTTATTAGTTCAAAAATACTTATGTTTACATTATTATTTCAGAATCAAAGTACTGTTCTGTAAACAAAACTTTTTCCCATATTTGTTCTTTAGTAAATATCATATTTTGAGGTGCAACAACCCATTTTTCCTCTATATCATTATTGCGATGTATTATTGCAATAATTCTTCCAACAAATTCCTTTACAAGTTCATCTACACCTATAATATACGCATCTTGTTCTTCTCCATCTGGAGCAATTATTCCTTCAATATATCCATAATTAATCGGATAATGCATATCTTTATGCTTAGGATGATAACTTCCAAGTGGTCTGTCAACCACTACTTTTACAATATCGCCAACCACTATATTTACCTCCTCTAACTTCAATTCTCCTACCGTAGTAATCTGCTATTATCTACAAATTCTTCATCATATAGCGTTCCCGATACAACACATAGCCATGTTTGGTATAAAATATTTTTGATTTCTCAAAGCCATCTCCTCCCATATGAATTCTTACCACTTTCTTTCCTTGATTTGCTATGTAATTTTCTGCCATTTCTAACAAAGCACTTCCAATACCTTGTCTTTTCAAATTGTATTTTACAAACAAACGATGCAGCCAAACCTCATCTGTGTCTCTTATAGAATTATATCCAATACTTCCTATAACTCTGTCTTGTTCATTAATAGCCAACCAAAACATATCTCCTGCATCCAAGTAGTTCCTTTTAATATCCAATAAATCCTCATTTAATCCCGGAACTCGTCCTAAAGCATTTTTGGCTTCTAATATCATAAAAATCATATCATCACGATATTTATCTTCGTACTTAATTATTTTCATAATACATTCCCTTAATCTTGTTATTGTTTCTTATCGCAATTCTTTAATAAAAAGCTGCATTCTTCTTGTTACCAATTCATTAGATTTCATATTTTTCAAAGTATCTTTATCTACCCATTTATAATCCTGTGTTTCTCCCTGTTGAAGAGTAATGTTAGACTTGTCCCAATCCGTAATCACAATATAATCAACATATATTGAATGATGATTATGTTGAACAACCCTTCCTAGCTCCACTAAATTTGTTTCATTTATTCCTGTTTTTTCTCGCAATTCTCTTATTGCACATTCAAGTGGATTTTCTCCTTGCAATGCTGAACCTCCTGCTGTAGCTTCCCAATATTCACCATAGTGCTTATTTTTGTCTCTTTGCATTAACAAATATGTACCATCTGTATGTTTAACAATAACCTCACACACTAAATGGTACATTCCATCTGGTACGGCTTCACCTCTTATTAATGTTTTATCTTTAATTTTATTTAAATTCATGTCATATGCATCCCAAAGTTCCATAATTCACGTCCTCGTACAATATTACTAATATTCTAGTTTATTTCCTATTCTATATTGTTTCAATTTTTTCTATCAATTCATCCCAATTATTAATTTTAAAATAATCAAAATCTATCTCGTCTCCCTCGTTTTGACCCTCAAATGAGTTCTTTTCTTCTGTTTTTCCTTCATACAAAACTGGAAATATTCCTGCATTATGTGCTCCATAAATATCCGCTTTTACACTATCTCCACAATACCACACTTCTTCTGCATTTAGTCCTGCTCTATTCAGCGCTATCCCAAATAGCATTTTATTTGGCTTTTTAAATATATAATCCCCGGAAGTAATTGCAAACTCCAGTTTGTTATTCGGAAGTAATCTGTTCAATCTGTCTTGCAAAGATTTTCCAGACCAACACATATTACTAATGACTCCACTCCTAATGTCATTTTTATTCAGATAATCTAATATTTTATTTGCATTTGGCATAATATCACATTCTGATACACCATTCCATATAATGCTTTCTGCCTCTTCCAATGAAACAGATAATTCAATGTTCATGTATCCATATACTAATCGCAAAAAATTTTTCTCACAAATATCAATTCCATTGCCACACTCATTTATCTTTTTAAATGTGCTATTTACTATTTTATTAAATTCTTGAAATGAAATATTTTTAGGATTACTTTTTATGTATTGATATATTACTTTATTCCCCTTTTCTGCATTATGTCCAATCTCATACAATAATGTATGTCCATAATCAAATAATATCATCTTCGGTTTCTGTATACTCATCTTTATATTCTCCATATATTAAATCTAAAAGTCTTCTCCATAAATCTTAATTTAGTAATTCTTGTCTAAATATCAATTATTTCTTTTGCACGATGCAACACCGGCAATTCTCTATTGGCTATAAGTTTCCCTAATCTTGTATTTGACCTATATTCATACTCTCTAATAGCTTCTTCATAAGATAATTTCAATGTTGATAAGTGAAAATTATTTCTTTCATCTTCTGTCAGTTCTTTTTCACCAAAGAATTCAACTTTGCACAAAAAATAGTTATTAATATTATGTCTATGAATCAGATTATAATAATCACTTACAACTCCGATTTTGCAGATTACATCTACTTTTACCCCCAATTCTTCTTTAAGTTCTCTTTTTATTGCATCCTGCAATTCTTCACCTTCTTCAACACCCCCACCTGCTGTTTCTATAATTGTTGCCTGTCCGAAATCATCATTTCTTTCAGCTCTTACAAAATAAAAATTTCCATCCTCATCATACACTATTGCTCTGGCAATATTTCTGTTATGATCAATATATTCCATTTGCCATTGGTCATCCTGCAACTCTATATTAAGCTCCGTGGTATGAATTGTAATATTCTTATTTACATTCTTTTTCAATTTCATCAAGTATTTTTCCTTATCTTTTCTACAAGCAAATCTAATTATTTTTTTATATTTGTATCGTTCTAATATTTTTTCTATTTGAGGCAATGTATCTTTTCTAAAATCCATAATCCATTTTTGAAAATCAGGGTCCAATTTTGTTTCTATCCACGGAATGTCATCGCGCTTTATACCAATTCTTGATTTAACTCCTTCTAAACAATCTTTAGTTTCATAGTCGAAGAAAAATATCGTGTCCGCAGCTTTTATTCTTTGCTCAATAGTTGATATATAATTTCCATCAAGAATCCATTCTGATTGACTTATTATTCGATCTACCGCGCTAATCAATTCTCCCCTACTAATATGCGTTTTATCTTTCTTCCAATATATATTATCCATATGAAAAAGTTCTATTTGCAAAATTTCTGACAACTGTTTTGCAAAATAAGTTTTCCCGCTTCCCGGACATCCGATTATAATTATTTGTTTCAATTTTTTTACTCCCTATTATGTATAATTATTTAACAAGCATATCGCTAATAAATTTTATTTTACTGTCTTTATTTTCAAAAGTACTAAAATGGTGCTTACCATCAAATTCCAACATATCACAAACTCTTTTCTTTATATCAGGAGCAGTAATTTTTTCTTTTGCAATGTTTGGAGTAAACCATCCTACTTCAATACTTTCATCTGATACATTTTCATTTCCATCTATATATTTACAAATAAATGTCAAATTCACAACAGGAGGTAAAATCATTCCTTCAAGGGGACCATATCCATCTTTAGTATTCAATCTCTGATATAGACCAACAAACTTTTCCGGCTCGACAACAATGCCACTTTCCTCAAATATTTCTCTTTTTAAGCCACTTATTATATCCTCTCCCTGTTCTACCACTCCGCCAGGGATTTCCCATCCTCTACGTTTTGATTTAATCAATAAAACTTCATCGCCTTTATATACTAATCCTGCAACAGATATAAAATGTAAAGGTAAGTTTCTTGTTTTTAACCATTCATCCATCGCTTCTCTCCTTTTCGTCTCCTAATACTAAATTTCTCTACAATTCCTTTTTCATATATCCACATGTAAATGGAAAAAAATCATATTTCTTTGTTCCAATATGTATTGCTCCATTCAACTCATACCATTTACGAAGAACTCTGTTTTCTTCTACAATAGCTATATTAATAATTCTACAGCCTAATTCTTTTGCTATATTAAAGGAATGAGCTAATAATTGTCTTCCAATGCCCTTATGTCTATACTCTGGCAATACTGCAAGATTATTAAGTTCACATTCTCCATTTCCTTGTAACAAAAGTGAATAATATCCACACATACTGGTATTTCTTCACCTCTTACTTTTCTTATCATTGCCACACCTCATAAATTCTAAATTTGTTTTACTATTTCTAAAAAAAAGAAATGTATCTTTATTCTAAACTTTGTATTCCTCAATTATCTCCATAATTGATTTTTCATAAATATTCCCATTCAACACATCCCCATTTTCTGAAAAACTAATTGTTCTAACATCTATTGGATTCTCCTCATATGGATTTATATATTCCTTGTTCTTATCGAAGTAATCACTTAGATATTTCACTGCATTTCCATTTGGAAAAATAACATTTCCTTTTGCCTGTGGAATATTTAAATCCTCAAATTCAGAAATAATTTTCTTTGTCTTTTTGTTATATTCATTATCATCCTCTTTGCTCACAAGCCAAGCAGGATTTAATTTAATTTCTACACCACTCTCTTTTATGCACATTGCAAAATATTTCACTATATCAAGCGGTATAGTCTCTTGATGAAATGAATCAACAGATAATAACACTTTTTGAACTCCACTATATGACAACATTTGCGCCACTTCTCTTACTCTTTCTTTGTCTTTAGAAAAAAATCCGTTAGTGATTATTGCCCTATCCTTTATGTTCATTTCTTTAGCAGTTTTATGAATGTTGCAAACCACTTCCGGATATATCAAAGGTTCTCCTCCAAAAGTCATTAAAGATTTAATATCATAGTTATTACATATATCAATAACTGCTTGCACTGCTATGTCTCCATCTATGTGTTTTCCACTTGATTTATGTTCTCCCTCTGAACAATGTATGCATCTTCCTGTGCATGCCATTGTTACAACAAACTCTATTCTGTTTAAATTTTCTAAATACTTGTTCATTCTTTTTTACCTCATTTGCTAATAGCCCTAATTTTCAGCCTATATTTCAAAATCTAGAGCTTATGACAAGCTTACAACTGTAACACGCTACAATTTTGTTGTATTTAAATCATAATATGAATATTCTTAATTTAATGTTCCTAATTTAATTTTACTATCTAATTCCCATAACGCAGTTTTATTACTATCATATCTAAGTCTTTTTAATGCAGTTTTATAATCAACCCATTCATATTTTGTATGCTCTTGAGACAATTCCAAAATTGTTGTATCCATCCTAGCAGCAAATGTATATTCAGGAATAACTAAACAATTTTCACCCCATATTTTTCTTGCTTCTTTAAAACAGTATGTTGGTATGCTATTTTGTGTATCAAGTACAGAATATTTACAATCCATACCTATGTTTGCTTCTTCATATGCCTCTCGTTTTGCAGATATTATTATAGTTTCATCCTCATCTTCTCCACCACCTGCTATAAATTGCCATACTTTCATATCATTTCTTTTAAATATGCAATATTTTACATTGCCGTTTTCAATATGATATGGAATGACTAATACCTGATATTTTGCTCTTGCCAATATATGTTCACCTCCTTAAATTTTAATTTATCATCTACCCAATTTTCTATTTTATACACAGTGCCATTAGTGTTTTATCACGCCATACTCGTGTTATTATATTTCGCTCAACATTTATACAGCTATATTCTACCATATCTATAATCAAATTGATATTTCATTATTTTATCAATTACAAAATTTCAGTTCAAATTATTTAGAATATTTGTGTCCAATTGACATCTCCTCAAAGCAGATGCACCCGCCAATACAACATTTGAGATATAGAGGTTTTAGGATTCTTCCTAACAAGAATGTATTTGTATATACAAATGCGTATCTTGCAATAGACCCGCCTTCATTTTCTTAATCTACTTTTGACAACCTGGATTTAATATTTTTCTTTTTTCAAACATACAAAAAGGGAACCATACTTTAAAAGTATGATTCCCTGATTATTTTTATCAAACCGTAATCGTTACGTTGATGTCTTCCCATTTACCCGCTTTTTTCATGTTTTTATCGAACTTTTTGTACTCTTTCAAGTAGTCCTTAGAAACTGTGAAATTGCCGATGTTTAGGGGCTTTTGACACCATAAACGATTATTTCCCACTTTCTGCGATAGCTGCCTGAGCTGCTGCTAATCTAGCAATAGGTACACGGAATGGTGAACATGATACATAATCAAGACCAATCTTATGGCAGAATTCTACTGAAGATGGATCTCCACCGTGTTCTCCACAGATACCTACGTGAAGGTTAGGGTTAACTGGCTTACCAAGTTTGATAGCCATTTCCATTAACTTACCAACACCAACCTGATCTAACTTAGCAAATGGATCGTTTTCGAAGATCTTAGCATCATAGTAAGCATCTAAGAACTTACCAGCATCATCTCTTGAGAATCCGTATGTCATCTGTGTTAAATCGTTTGTACCGAAGCAGAAGAAGTCAGCCTGCTTAGCAATTTCGTCAGCTGTAAGAGCTGCTCTAGGGATTTCGATCATTGTACCTACCTGGTATTCAAGTTCAACACCTGCTGCTGCGATTTCAGCATCAGCTGTAGCTACTACGATATCCTTAACATATTTTAATTCCTTAGCATCACATGATAATGGAATCATGATTTCAGGCTTAACTGTCCAATCGCTGTGCTTCTTCTGTACGTTGATAGCAGCACGAATAACAGCCTTAGTCTGCATCTTAGCGATTTCTGGATATGTTACAGCAAGACGAAGTCCTCTGTGTCCCATCATAGGGTTAAATTCATGTAATCCCTGGATAATACCCTTAATTTCTTCTACTGATTTGCCCTGAGCTTCAGCAAGTTTCTTAATATCGTCTTCTTCAGTTGGAACGAATTCATGAAGAGGTGGATCTAAGAATCTGATTGTTACTGGACATCCTTCAAGAGCTTCATAAAGAGCTTCGAAGTCTCCCTGCTGATATGGAAGAATCTTTTCAAGTGCTTCTTCTCTTTCTTCAACAGTATCTGAACAAATCATTTCTCTAAATGCAGCGATTCTGTCTTCTTCGAAGAACATATGCTCTGTACGGCAAAGACCAATACCTTCTGCACCAAGTTCTCTAGCTTTCTTAGCATCAGCTGGAGTATCTGCATTAGTTCTAACTTTAAGTGTTCTAAACTTATCAGCCCATCCCATGATTCTTCCGAATTCACCAGCGATTGTTGCATCAACTGTAGGGATGATACCATCATAAATATTACCTGTAGAACCATCGATTGAGATAAAGTCTCCTTCATGGTATTCTTTTCCAGCTAATGTAAATTTCTTGTTTGCTTCATCCATAACGATGTCGCCACAACCAGATACACAACATGTACCCATACCACGGGCTACTACTGCAGCATGTGATGTCATACCACCACGAACTGTTAAGATACCCTGTGATGCCTTCATACCTGTGATATCTTCTGGAGATGTTTCAAGACGTACAAGTACAACCTTTTCTCCTCTTGCATTCCAAGTTTCAGCGTCTTCAGCTGTGAATACGATCTTACCACAAGCAGCTCCTGGAGATGCTCCAAGTGCCTTAGCAACTGGTGTAGCTGCCTTAAGAGCTGCTGCATCAAACTGTGGATGTAATAATGTATCTAAGTTTCTTGGATCGATCATAGCTACAGCTTCTTCTTCTGTTCTCATGCCTTCATCAACAAGGTCACAAGCGATCTTTAAAGCAGCCTGAGCTGTTCTCTTACCATTTCTTGTCTGTAACATGTAAAGCTTTCTGTTTTCAACAGTAAATTCCATATCCTGCATATCTCTGTAATGATCTTCAAGAGTCTTGCAAACCTTTACAAATTCTTCAAATGCTTCTGGGAATTCCTGTTCCATCTGAGCGATAGGCATTGGTGTTCTAACACCTGCAACTACGTCTTCACCCTGAGCATTCTTTAAGAATTCACCCATTAAGTGCTTTTCACCTGTAGCAGGATCTCTTGTAAATGCAACACCTGTACCACAATCATCACCCATATTACCGAATGCCATTGACTGTACGTTAACAGCTGTACCCCATGAATAAGGGATATCATTGTCACGACGGTATACGTTAGCACGTGGGTTGTCCCATGATCTAAATACGGCCTTGATAGCTCCCATTAACTGTTCCTTAGGATCATCTGGGAAATCTTCTCCGATTTTTTCTTTGTATTCAGCCTTGAACTGTGATGCTAATTCCTTTAAGTCATCAGCTGTAAGTTCTACGTCCTGCTGAACACCTCTATCAGCTTTCATCTTGTCGATAAGTTCTTCAAAGTACTTCTTACCAACTTCCATAACTACATCAGAGTACATCTGGATGAATCTTCTATAGCAGTCCCAAGCCCAACGAGCATTTCCTGACTTAGCAGCAATCGCTTCAACTACTGTTTCGTTAAGACCAAGGTTAAGAATTGTATCCATCATACCTGGCATAGAAGCTCTAGCTCCTGAACGAACAGAAACAAGTAAAGGATTCTCTTTATCACCGAATTTCTTTCCTGTGATTTCTTCCATCTTTACGATGTATTCATTGATCTGACCCTGAATTTCTTCATTGATCTCTCTGCCATCCTCATAATACTGAGTACAAGCTTCTGTTGTAATTGTGAATCCCTGAGGTACTGGAAGTCCTAAGCCTGTCATTTCTGCAAGGTTAGCACCTTTACCACCAAGAAGTTCACGCATGTTAGCATTACCTTCGCTGAAAAGGTATACCCATTTGTTTGCCATCTGTTTTTTCCTCCTAAAACTGTATTTTATGTTATGAGTTGAAGGAATGGCTTTCCTATACACAACTCATATAATCGATTAATGATGAGACCAGCTAAGCAAAAACTGCTTAAATCATAGTTGATAATCAACTCCATAAAAAAAGACGCAATCTCACCTATGAAATAATTATAACATAGACAATCTCATAGTCAAGAAGAAATATGCCCTAAACTCTTTATATTTAAAGGGGTTTAGGGCATTTAAGAAAATTATTCCTGACTATTTTTTGTTATAAATGTTGTAATTGAATGAGCAGGTATTTCCGTATTTGTTCCCTGTCCATCAACAACCAAAGCTAATCTCTGCTTTCTGTTCAACTCATTTTGAACCACTGTAACAATATCTCCATTAGGGTTTTTAAATGATACTGAATATAATCCCTTATCCACATCATTTCTACAGCAGATTCTCACTGCTCCCGGTTCAATATATCTTGAAAAATGACCAATATAGTAATATGAACTGTTGTACATTATTTCTTTTGTATTCCTATCATACATTACCGGTGCTTCACAATAGTTTCCTACATAGTTAGGACCGCCGATTTCATTTAAAAGCAGATTCCAATCAATCCATGCTTCATTATAGTTATTGAAATCTTTTATAATATTTCTTCCATAGATTTCCCCATGTTTCCATGCACCGATTCCTGCCTTTGAACTTGTTCCGCCTGAATTATTCACTAATTCAACACAGCCCTCTGTAAATAATAAATGTTTCTCAGGAAATTTTTCATGAACCATTGTAAGAATTTCTGATTTATCTGAAACATACCAATGGAACGCTGCTCCCCAAACCTTTTCTCTAGCTCCCGGATATGCCATTGACTCATTTAATCTTCTAAACATTAAGTCTCTATTGTGGTCCCAAATAACAATTTTAACTTTGTCCTGCAATCCTCTTTTTTCTAATGCAGGATAAAGATAGTCAACTGCAAACTCCGCTTCTTCATCAGCCTCATACTTACATGATGCCCATTCCTGTTTTGCAGCCGGCTCATTCTGGATACTAATCATATCTATTTCTATGCCACGTTCTTTCATTCCCTCAATATACTTAACCATATATTCAGCCCATGTTGCATAGTTTTTCTTTAAAAGTCTGCCACCGTTATTAATATCTTTGTTGTCTTTCATAAAAGCCGGTGGACTCCATGGTGATGCCAATATTCCCAGACTGTGTCCTGCTGTTTCTTTTGCCCTTGTCAAAAAAGGTATCAGCCACTTGTCTTCCCTTGACATATCAAACGTCGATAACTGAAGATCTCCTTCTTCAATGTATGTATATGGTTCTAACGAAAAGTCACATCCATGAATTGTTGTTCTTCCCAGATTATATGCCAATCCGTATTCCTTATCAAAGTAAGCTTTCACGATTTCATCCTTTGATTTTTCATCTGCATTAGCCCAAGTATAAGCTGCTGCTTCCGTAAAAGCCCCTCCAAATCCCAAAAGTTTCTGATAGCTTATGCTACTGTCAACAGACACTGTATTCATTCGGAAATTATAATATTTAAACAATTCCAAATCATCTAACTTGCGCCATGCCTGTTTTTCGTTTTTCGCTGTCTGGATAACTTTAACTACTGGTTTCATATTACACCTCGCCTTTTAATTATTTGAAACATAGTTTCATTTACGGCAACTGATTCAAGTTACTCCAAACCCTTCTCAATTCCTCTATGAATATTATATAATAGAAACGTTTTTATCCAAAGAGTTTTTGTGCTTTTTACTCTCTATTTAGGATTTTTTTCATTTATTTTTAAAATTCAGCATAAAAATCATTATTTAGACTTATTTTTGTCTAACATAATTAGTCTTTTTCATAACAAAAGGCCACCCTCTTAGGTAGCCTTTCTCTAAAAATTGTATTATTTTTATTAGAATTCAAATTTCTGTTCAAAGTATTCTTTCAAATCTTCAATCTTAATTCTTTCCTGTTCCATTGTGTCACGGTCACGTACTGTAACTGCTCCATCTTCTTCTGAATCAAAGTCATATGTTACACAGAATGGAGTTCCGATTTCATCCTGACGACGATATCTCTTTCCAATTGCTCCTCTGTCATCAAATTCACAGTTATAATACTTGCTAAGTTCTGCAAATACCTTTTCAGCACCTTCATTTAATTTCTTTGACAAAGGCAATACACCAATCTTAACAGGTGCAAGTGCAGGATGAAAATGTAAAACTGTACGCATATCAGGTTTTTCTTCTGTTCCGATATTTTCTTCATCATAAGCTGCACATAAGAAAGCTAATGTTACACGGTCCGCACCAAGTGATGGTTCAATAACATATGGAACATATCTTTCATGCTTGTCATCATCAAAATATGTTAAATCCTGTTTTGAAAGTTCCTGATGCTGTGTAAGGTCATAATCTGTTCTGTCAGCAATACCCCAAAGTTCGCCCCATCCAAATGGGAATAAAAATTCAATATCAGTTGTTCCCTTTGAGTAGAAGCACAATTCTTCAGGTGAATGATCACGAAGTCTCATTTCATCTTCTTTAATTCCAAGGCTTAATAACCAGTCTCGGCAAAAAGCTCTCCAATACTGGAACCATTCAAGGTCTGTTCCTGGTTCACAGAAGAACTCTAATTCCATCTGTTCAAATTCTCTTGTTCTGAATGTAAAGTTACCAGGTGTAATTTCATTTCTAAATGATTTACCAACCTGACCAATTCCGAAAGGAATCTTCTTTCTTGATGTTCTCTGAACATTCTTAAAGTTAACGAAAATTCCCTGAGCTGTTTCAGGTCTTAAGTATACTGTATTCTTAGCATCCTCAGTTACACCCTGGAATGTTTTAAACATAAGGTTAAATTCACGGATTTCTGTAAAGTTGTGCTTTCCACATGTAGGACATGCAATCTTGTGCTCTTCTATGTAATCAGCCATCTGTTCATGTGTCCAACCATCAACTGAACCTTCAGCTTCAATACCATTATCAGCCATATAGTCTTCAATAATCTTGTCAGCTCTAAATCTTTCATGACACTCTTTACAGTCCATTAATGGATCTGAGAATCCGCCAAGATGTCCTGATGCTACCCAAGTCTGTGGATTCATTAAAATTGCACAGTCAACACCTACGTTATAAGGGTTTTCCTGAATAAATTTCTTCCACCATGCCTTTTTTACATTGTTCTTTAATTCAACACCTAAGTTACCATAATCCCAAGTGTTTGCAAGTCCACCGTAAATTTCTGAACCCGGATATACAAATCCTCTGCTTTTTGCAAGTGCTACAATTTTTTCCATTGTCTTTTCCATGTCATTTCTTCCTTTTCTACTTTTTCTATTATGATTTTTCTTAATTTAACTTTTATTTTTTTATTTGTCAAATTATTTTATGCTAACTGGTAAAATATTTTCTAAAAAATATGATTATTATTCAAGTTCATACACAATATAACTTAGTTCATCATCTGACTTTGCTGTAGTCACAATGCCATCATCATCAATCTTACAATTATCACTTGTATATAAAACATTGCCTTCTACCTGAACCTTATACTGTTCATCCACTATTAAAATATTACTATCCGTCATACTTTTAATAGTTTTAGCCTTGATTTTATCCTTTTTGCCTGGTTCAACAAAATTACCACTTATTTTGCAATCGTCATTAGAATCAATTGTTCCAATATAGAATTTGTCTTTTTCCACTCTATTATCATTTAACATATAATTAAGTAAATCATATGTTGTTGTAAAATCAAGAGACAATGTTGCAACCTTTTTTGACACACTAAAGCTATCAAGTGTAATTGCATCATCTACTGAAGCATCACTACTAGCATTGTATGCCTTAATTTCAGCCTCTATCTCCTTCTTTAATTCATCTTTATCATAATAATCCTTATCAAACGATTCGCTTACAGCATATGAAACCATACCGTCCTTCTGTATGTAGATAGCACTTTGACCTGATTCCAAATCAACATCACCAACAGTATGACCGCAAGCCGTCAGCCCTAATGTCAAAACAACTGACATTAGCATTGCCATAATTCTCTTCATCTCTTAGTCTCCTATTTTTTTCTCTAGTTAGTAATTTTATACGTTTAAGCAATTAATTTCAATATTAAATTTCCAGAAATTCTAAAGAATTAAACTTCCTATCTATATGTTTCTTTATATATTTGTTAATTATCCCCTTCATCTGTTCCAGTACTTTATCTGTCACGTCAAAGGAGAATAATCTTGTTATAGGTGATGTAACTATATATTGAAGTGCGTAAATTGTTGAATTGTCAATTATATTTTTCTCTGATACTTTTCCATGACAGTTGCTACATATCATTGTACTATTTTTTTCATCAAAGTAATCAAGATTCTCTTTTTCTCCGCAATTGCCACAAGTAAACACATTTGGATACTCACCATTTATAACAAGAATTCTTAATTCAAATATGCATCTAATCAATTCTTTTTTTAGCATATTTTTGGATAGTGCCTTCATAGACATATATAGTAGTTTAAGTGTTTCTCCTGCCTCAATGCCTTCCCTACCATAATAGTCCGCCAGTTCCAAAAAGTACATTCCCATATACATACTGTCAATGTCTTTCATGTCACTGCTGAAATAGTCACTTATTTTCATTGATGTTACCGTATATGCATTTCTTCCTCTGTACAAGGTAAATTCACCAAAAGCCATTGGCTGGCTTCCTGCAAGAAACTGACTTGTTGTTTTTCTTGCGCCTCTTGCAAAAGCTGTGATTTTACCAAATTCCTTTGTTAACAATACCAGTCTTTTGTCATATTCACTTATAGCCATGGAGGATATTACCATCCCAATTACTGTTACTGTTTCTATCATTTGCCTTTTCCCCTTCTATTGCAGAAATAAATTTTTCGCAAGCCTGTCTTTTTCTCTCCTCAGAATACTTCAAATAATCTTCAATCTTTCCTGTTGCCCAAAAAGCACTAGAACTTCCCTGATATTCCATATTCCCTCCTAAGTACCAATTCTAAAACTAATTTCATTCAGTGCCATCCCCACCATTATGCAGACACCGTGGGCTAAGACCTTTTGACACTGTAATCCTATATAAAATTATATTTTATTTTCCATGTTTTATATGTCTATAATTAGGATTCTCCATAGAAATTTTTGTATACTTATTTAGGCTTGTAAGAATATATTGGAAATTATTTTTCTTCAATATATCCGTAATTCTTCATTAATAATTCGCTGTCTCTCCAGTCTTTTCTAACTTTTACCCATAACTGAAGATTAACTTTCATTTCCAACTGCTGCTCAATTTCATATCTGGCATTTGTACCGATTTTCTTAAGCATACTGCCTTTTTTGCCAATTATTATTCCCTTATGTGAATCTCTTTCACAAACTATTGTTGCGTCAATATCCATAATTTCAGCATTTTTTCTCTGCTTCATTCTTTCTATTGTTACAGCAATTCCGTGAGGCACTTCTTCATTTAATGCGTGCAGAGCTTTTTCTCTTATTAATTCAGCTACAATCTGTCTCATTGGCTGGTCTGTAACTGTATCTTCATCATAGTACATAGGACCTTCCGGCAAATACTTAAATATTTCCTCAACAACTGTATCTGTGTTCTGACCTCTAAGAGCTGATGCAGGAATGATTTCATTAAAATCATATATTTTTCTATATGCATCAATAAAAGTCAAAATCTCTTCACGTTTAACTGTATCTGTTTTGTTAATTACAAGAATTACAGGTACATCAATGCCTTTAAGTTGTTCAGCAATATGCTGTTCCCCTGCACCGATAAAAGTGTCAGGTTCTACAAGCCATAATATAAGGTCAACTTCCTTTAATGTTTTTTCTGCCACATTAACCATATATTCCCCAAGCTTGTTTTTAGCTTTGTGGATTCCTGGTGTGTCAAGGAATACTATCTGACCTTCATCACATGTGTATACTGTCTGTATCTTATTTCTTGTAGTCTGTGGTTTCTTTGATGTTATTGCTATCTTCTGACCAATAATCTGATTCATTAATGTAGATTTTCCTACATTTGGTCTGCCTATAAGAGCTACAAATCCTGATTTAAATTTTTCTTTCATTATCTTATTGCATCCCCTGGATGCTCTCCTTTCTTTCGGTAAACAACTGATAATTCTCTTTAGTTCCAATATATCTGTCTGATATTTTTAGTTATAACTTTAAACTAATACTTTTTAAACTAATTCTACTATTTTTTCAAAAAGTTCTTTGTCCTGTTCTATTGCACTTGCACTACCTACTACGCAAATATTATTGTCTGCCATAGCTTCTCTTACCAAAGGTGCAAGCTCTCTAATGTTTTCAACATTGGTTGAAAGAATCTGCTCACGTTCTCTTTTTAATGTTTCATAATCTGTGTCTGTAATAAAACAGCTAAACTCTCTTCCACTTCTGTCTGCCGCATTAAGTGGTGTATCAATTCCGCTAATTGTTCCTATAATATATTTACGCATTTCTCTTTCATCTACATTAAAATTTTCAATAAAATCTGCTGCTTTTAAATATACCTGATTAGTTTTTCCAAGGTTTGGATCTCTGTATGAAGTAAACATTACATCACCATTTCTTGTAAATGAAGCGTTACATCCATAAGCTCCACCTAATTCTCTAATGTTATTCCAAAGATATTTACTTCTCATAATATTTCCAAGAACCATAAAGCTTCCACTAAATACCTTGTCATTATCCTTGTTGTAGTTACCTGTTCTTGCAACGTATTGAACCTGACCTGATGTTTTTATTGCTTCATTTTTCTTTTCAGGTTTAAACTGCCACAAATCCTTATTTCTTGGAACATTATAAACACTGTTCTTTAAGTCAATAACAAGCTTTTTCACAAGTTCATAACTTTCCTTATCTCCGGCATAATTCAAATACATTTTCTGATTGCTGAACACATATTCAATTGTATATTTCAATTTCTTTGCGAAATCTTCTTTCTTTTCTTCATAATTATCTAAAATATCACTTAAGAACTGATAGAATGCAAGTCCTGTTGACTGTTCTTTTAAATAATATGATTTTGAATAATAAGACATTGCTCTAAGCATTGCAGCACTGTCACCTGTCTTTATTATTGAAGATTTCACTCTTGATTTTAATTCTTCAAGAATTTCTTTTAAACGCTTATAGTCATCAAACTTAGTTTCCAAAACAACTTCTTTAATCAAATCAAAAGTCTTTGGAATCTTGTCATAAAGCATCTTTGCGTGAACCTCGCCTGTAAGCATTGGTTCTCCTGTTTTCTTATTAACATAAATTCCTGAATCAAAAGCAAAACCACCTAAATCCAAATCAATTTCAGTATTAAGTTCTGTATAAGAATGCTTTTCAGTATCCATGTAACTTAACACAGGTTTCAAAAGTCCCATATAACTTTGATATTTTTCAGGCAAATCTGTACAGTCGAATACTATGTCAAGGTATCCTATTCCATTAGTAAACAGGTCGTTGTAAAGCATTGTTATGCCTTCTTTAGTTTCTGGTTGTCCAATGATTTTTCGCGGTTCTTTTCCTATATCCTCGATTTCAAGTAAAGGAATTTTTGCCAAATCTTCAGGTGATGAAGATGTTGTCTGATATTCTTTTAGTTCCTTTGTTTCTCTTATTATATTTTCAATTTCTTCATCTGTCATTGTACCTTTCTTAGCTTCCAATGAATCTTTTAACTGCTGTTCTTTCTTTTCAGTCAATCCTTTTTCAGGTGTTAATATTACCACTGATTTGTGAGTATTTTTTATAAAATATTCTGTGATTAATTTTTCAAAATAATCTGTGTCAATCATCTTTCTAAGTTTTTCAAAAACCTTGTTTGTTTCTAATAAAACAAAAGGATTGCTGTCATCATATAACCAGCTTGAAAGCATATTTATTCCAAAGATTAATCCCTTTGGTATTCTGCCAAAATCTGATTCTCTCACTTTAAATTCAAGGCTGTTTAATCCTGCCAAAAGTGCCTTTTTATCAAGACCTTCCTTTGCTAATTTTTCAAGTGTTTCATTTATTATTGTAATAAATTTTTCTTTGTCTGATTCATTGGCATATTTTGCGACAATGCTGTACATAGGCTGGCAAATATCGTCCTCATACTGACTATAAACATCTTTCCCGATTTTTGCATCAATTAAAGCCTGCTTAAGAAAAGCTCCAGGCATTTCCATAAGAACATATTCCAAAACCTGAATTGCAGTATTTAATTCTACGTCACTGCTATCGCCAATTACATAATTAACTGTAAGAACTGTGTTGTCTTCCAATGATTCACTGTCTGTAATTGCATAAGCCACTTTTTCTTCCTTTAACTGTGAAAAAGCAGGCTGTTTCTTTACTTCTGAATCAATTTTCAACATATCATACTTGCCAAGATATTCCTTGTCAATCCACTGAAGTCTTTCAACCATATCCATATCTCCATAAAGATAAATGTAGCTGTTAGACGGATGATAGTATTTTCTATGAAAATCCAAATATTCTTCATATGATAATTCCGGTATATTGTCAGGGTTTCCACCTGACTCATAACTGTAAGATGTGTCCGGATACAATGAATGTAATGTTGCTCTATCCATTACACCGTCCACTGATGAATAAACGCCTTTCATTTCATTGTATACAACTCCGTTATAAGTTAATTCTCCATCCTTGTTTTCAAGTTCGTAATGCCATCCCTCCTGAAGAAAAATCTTCTTTTCATCATATATATTAGGATTAAAAACTGCATCCATATACGTTTCCATAAGATTCTTAAAATCCTTCTCATTATAACTTGCCACAGGATAAATTGTCTTATCCGGATATGTCATTGCATTTAAAAATGTGTTAAGTGACCCCTTAACTAATTCCATAAAAGGATCCTTAACAGGATACTTCTTCGAACCACAAAGTACTGTATGCTCGATAATGTGCGGAACTCCCGTATCATTATTAACAGGTGTTCTAAATCCTATATTAAATACCTTGTTATCATCATCATTAGCCAGAAGTACTATTCTTGCTCCTGTTTTCTTATGTTTCAGAAACCATCCTTCTGAATCAACTTCTTCTATATTTTTATGAAGAATCACTTCATATTCTTTTAAATTGCTTATCTGCTCATTTAAATTCTTTGCCTCTAAAGTCATTGCTTCCTCCAAAATTAAATCTAATACATTATATACTAACATATTTTGGTTCTTCTATCTAGATTTATACCTATATTGTTTAGTTGCAGATTTATACCTATATTGTTTAGTTGCAGATTTATACCTATATTGTTTAGCTATCGCAAATATCAAGTCTAATAGCATATAACACAAAAGGTGCATAGCATAAAGCCACGCACCCTTTGGTTGTTTGAAATATATATTTATTATTCTAATTTTTAAAACAAATATCTGACCACTGACACTTACCACAAGTTTCTCTCATCTTACCTGAATCTATAATGTTCTCTCTTATGGCTTTGGTAATACTTGACCATTTGGCACTGTTTCCTACAGTTTCAATTACTTTGTCATACACTCTCTTGTCATGTTGTCTTACAGAATCTTCATTCTCACATGCCCCACCCATATTATGTGGGCAATTCTTACATACATCATCTGTTCCTTCAACAATCTCAACCTGAGGATCTTCTTTTTCAAGTTTTTCTTTTATTGCTGCCATAGATGCGACAAATCCATCGCTGTATCCCTTGCCCTCAAAGAACTGCATACACAACATATGATGTGGTCTAATTAAGTATTTTGACATATTTCTTCATCCTATTAACAATAATTGTTGCTACTAATATTTTAACTAAATCAGGAATAATAAATGGTATTACACAGTATCCCAATGCCACTGTCAACGAAGTCTTCATTACAAACATAAACTGAATTGTTCCAATAACAAAACATACAACATCACCTAAAATCATAGCTACAACTGTAGCTCCAATGTTTAACCATGTAGAACTCTTTTCGAAGAAATGAGTGATTATGCCAATAATAAGTGCAGTAAAAACAAATCCTGTTATGTAACCACCTGTTGTTCCAACAATAACTCCCGGTCCGCCTGCACCACAAAATACAGGTACACCAATAATACCAAGCAAAATATAAACTATAACTGCTAATGTTCCTCTCTTAGTTCCAAGTATGCCTGCTGTTACAAAAACACCAAATGTCTGTAATGTAAATGGTACAGGTCCTACTGAAATCTGTATAAATGAACATACAGTTATTATTGCTACAAATACAGCTATAAGAACCATATCCTGAACAGTTAAAAATTTCTTATTATTCATTTTTTATAAAAGGCATCAATTGAGTAATTAAATTTATGCCTATGTCCCTTCTAAATATTCTCTGAATATGCGCACTCCAACGTCACCATTGTAAGACAACGTTTTTTAATTGTCAACCCATTTTATTTTTCAGCTAACATTTTATTATTCATTCACTTTGCTTTGTTGAATAAACATATTTTTGATGTTATACTTTTTATGTCATATTTTTGACATTATATTTTTATTGCATAAAATAAATTTTGTTATGTACTTCTATTGCATAACTCTTTATTGCATAATCATACTAATTAAGAAAGGTTTCTGTTACCATGAGCATAAAAGACGAAGTTTTAAAACAGCTTGAAGGAAATAAAGGTGAATACATTTCAGGAGGTCAGCTTGCAACTAATCTTAACGTAAGCCGTAACTCTATCTGGAAAGCCATTAAAACTCTTGAAAAAGACGGCTATTCAATAAATGCAATTCCTAACAAAGGATATTGCTTAGAGCCTGACAATGACATTCTTTCACCACAAAGCATTGAACAATATTTAAATTATCCACTTGATTTGTCTGTATATAAAACCATTACATCCACCAATACAGTTTTAAAAGAAAAAGCCGAACAGAGTGCGCCACACGGCACAGTCCTTATCGCCACAGAACAGACACTTGGCAGAGGACGAATGGGTAAGAAATTCTACTCTCCATCAAACACAGGCCTGTACATTAGCATATTAGTAAGACCTGATATTCCTGCTGATCAGGCTTTATTCTTAACAACTTCTGCTGCTGTAGCAACAGCCAAAGCCATTGAAGATGTTTCTAACAAAAAAGCTGACATTAAATGGGTTAATGACATTTATATTGAAGGTAAAAAAGTTTGTGGCATTCTTACCGAAGCTGCCTTTAATATTGAAACATCAAAGTTGGATTATGCCATAGTAGGAATTGGCATTAACGTATGCCCACCTGAAGGCGGTTTTCCTGAAGATATTTCAGAAATTGCAACTGCTATTTTTGAAAAAAGCAGTGATGCCGTAAATAAACGAAGCATACTTGTTGGTCACCTTTTAAACTATTTTATGGAATACTATGAATCCTTTGACAAAAGAGCTTATCTTGACGAATATATTAGCCGTTCAATGATAATCGGGCAACCTATCAGCGTACTTTCTAACGGAACTTCAAGAAATGCACTGGCTCTTGAAATAGACAAGGAATGCCATCTTAAAGTTCGTTATGAAGACGGTTCTGAAGAATGGCTAAACTCCGGCGAAGTCAGCACTAAAATTCAAAAATAATATAATACTATAGATTATAAGTTAAATTGTCTTATCCCACCTGTGCCTGCACAATGGTGGGATAATGACTTTAGGACACATCTGATTTTTATTCAGCTATTGCTGACTTTCTAACTGTTATTTCTCCATTTTTTCCATTTACATATTTAAATTTTTCAGTTACTGCAACAGACAAAAGTCCCTCTTTATAGTCTGCATCATATACTTCAACGGTAACATCTCCCTTGCCTTTCATGTTAACACTTAACAACTGAATAAAATATGCTACCATTTCCTTATTAGACAATATAGTCGACTGATTTTCAATCTGACTGTCTGAAACTGTTTTCTTAATTGATGCAGAAACTGCTCTGTTTAATTCGTTTGTTCTTAAGTCCTTACTTTCCACAGATACTATTGTCATTGCAGCTATGAAAATTATAACTATGGTTCCCACAATAATTATTATCTGTTTCATACACTACCATTCCTTTGTAATATTTTTATTAAGACTATTGGTTATTCTATAGCCTTTTCCTTTTACAGTCTTTCTTATCTGCTCAATTTCATCACTTGTATACGCAACTTTGAGCATTGGATTTGAATCTTTTAACGCATTAGTTAACCTTGTATTCAAATTCTCATTTCGCTTTTTATTCCATTTTGAAGTATCTGATAATGTATAAAGATATTTACTGCTTATAAATCTTACAGAACCAATGGCTGTTTCATTATCTAATACATAAATTTTAAACGTTGCTGTTGCATTTACACTTGCTGTTTCTGTTTCAGTGTATATCTTTATTTTATATACACTAACCTTTGACGTATTAATGTACTTTTCAGGAACAAGATTTGATCCCGTCGCTAATAAATTGTTGTCTTTGTAATCACCTTTACTGCCACTGTCACTTTTATTGCTACTGTTATTGTTTTTACTATCACTTTTATTGTCAGTACTACCGCTCTTGTTACTGCTGCTGTCACTTTTATTACTAACACTATCGCTCTTGTTACTGCTGCTATCATTTTTATCGTTAGTACTATTGTTCTTATTACTGTTGCTATCGTTCTTATCGTCACTACTATCATTATTGACAAGATTATCACTGGTTCGGGTTATTTCTATTATTCTAACATAATACTCATTTCCGTTATCAACATCGTCAGTTACTGTAACTTTTTTCAGCAATTCTTCTCTATTTATAACTATGCCTTGTCCTTTAAAATAATATCTGTCCTTAGCATTTATATATATTTCCTTAGGTGGACGTTTCTTCCACTGAGCATATAGAACTCTTGATTCATTGGCATAAAAATAAGCTCCCGCTGAAATTCTTGTTCCTCTTCCATCTTTTGAGTAATTCCAATGTTTTTTAGTATCAATTATATATTTTTCTCTTTCAGGACCTTCACTGCTTAATTTAATATTTTCATTCCAAAATTTTACTTGATCTGAAGGCATATTTTTAACTTCATCAGTTGTATTTGAATCATATTTTATTAAGTATTTTTCACTTATAATAATCCAATTTTTCCCGATACCTGAAACATTTTCTCCCGTTCTTAACAATTGTTGCGAACTTATTCCAACACAACTATATTTCTTTTGCACTTTTTTTCCTTCATATTCATCACTGGAAGTTCCTTTATAATACAGTTCTTTCTCGCCTGTTCCATTTTCATAATTTATATATACTAATTTTGTTCCATTACTTTTGTCTTCCGATTCTATTTTTGCAATACTTGAATAATATTTATAAAGTTCACCTGTTACTTCTATATATTTTCCTTTAGGCAGATAAACTACATTATTTTCGGCTATTCTTGCCGATTCATTAATTTTAAGCTGACCATTTACATATATTCCCGTTCCTGTAATACTGTCTAAGGTTTTATTGTCAGAAATTGTTCCCATATCATATTTTAACGTACCTTCTTCTGTTATATGGATTCCTGCTCCCCTGTCACCTGTAAAATTATGTTCTATTGAACAGTTTGATACATAAACCTTTCCATGGACAGATATACCTCCACCATATTTATGACAAGTATTGGATGTAATCCGGCTGTTTTGAATAATTGCATATTCTGTTCCTGTTCCCTGTATATTGTTTGGTGTCCAAATTCCACCACCTGACTCTGTACAAGTATTATTACTAATAGTCATATCTGACATATAAAGTTTTGACTGACCATTTTCTCCTGCTTCTCCACAGGCAATGCCTCCACCATGCTTACCTGAAGTATTATTTGTTATTGTCCCTCTTATAAATGTTGTTATTCCACCTGCATCTGAACCTGTTCCTCCGTTGCATCTTACTCCACCTCCGCTTCCTCCTGAAGTATTTTCAAATATTTCAGGTCCCGATGTTGACCTTCCTATAACAAGCGTCGCTCCATATCCTGAGAAAACTGCTCCGGCACTTTCACCTGATTTGTTATTATGTATCTTCCCTGAATAAATAACACACGAACTATCTGCATCTTTTGAAAAAATCGCTCCCCCTTCTTCTAATGCTTCGCAATTCCAAATTTCCGAATCTTCTATACTTAGTGTTCCTTTTTGTGAATTATGTATTGCCCCACCTTCGGTTACAGATACACAATCATGTATTTTTGTATCTCCATATACTTTTAAAGTTCCTTTTATATTTTTAATTGCTCCACCATTGTATCCTTTACATCTGCCAATTTCACAATTAATCTGCGTATCTCCATATGTCATAATTGGAGCTCCGGATTTTTTTTCGTTGTTAAATGTATTTATCAAACGTGCAAATCTTTCTATATAAAGCCGTCCGCCCGGTTCTACATTTATCCAGCCTGACATATTTGCATTTCCTAAATCCTTCCAACTTCCATCTAATGTAAGCATATTTCCACCTAATCCAAATATTACATATGAAGTATTTAATATTCTAAAACAATATCCCGGATTACTTTGATCATTAATGGAATCTTTTAAAGATGTACTACGTTTAATTTTTTTATCACCGTTTGTTGCATTTATAACAAAATAACCAGTTCTAACAGTTATTGTTTTCTTAATTTCTATATTAGATTTTAATGATATGTATACCCAATCGTTACTTCCTTTCTCATCAAGAATTGTTGTTAGTTCGTCTACATTTGACACTATGTAAGGATTACCCTTTGTGCCACCTCCCGTATATCCAAAGGCAACTCCACAGTAAAATAAACATATTATTGACGTTATGATTAATACTTTAATTTTATCTCGCATATCCTTCTATCACCGCCTGTTTTTTATTATCTTTGTTAAACATATTAAGAATTGGAAAGGTTACATTATAAGATAAAACAACAAACTTACTTGGGTTGTCATTATACATTGTTACATCCTTTACTGATAATTGATAACCTTTGTTTTCCGCCTCGTTAATGCATTCTCTTATAACATCTTCGTTACAATAACTATCCTCAATTCTGTTAACTACCACGTTGTAATAATCTCTTGCGTCAGCCACCTGATTTCCACTGGTAATCATAGATGATAATAACAGACATCCTAATGTAATGGTTATTGCCATAGCAAATAATTCTATTGCCAATCTCATATATTCCCCCTCTTTCTTATCTCTATTCCACTATAATATTTATGTACTTAGTACATGCCAGATTAAAATATGATATTACTGTACATCTTAATCTGTACACGCCCTTTTGGTTAACATCTACCTTTCCATATACTTTCACTTTATCGGTTATATTGCCTCCTCTGTAATCTCTTGCTCTTATATAGTCCATATAATTAAAAGTGGTATCTCCATAATCTGCATATATAACCTCATCTGCTATTATTGTGGGATATTTGTATTCATTCTTTTCTATCTGATAACTGTTGTTCCTACTAAGTTCTTTTTTGTAATCCGGAACTATATTAACAATGCCTCTGCTTATTACCGCTGTTATGGTCACTACCATAACCAGCCCTATTAATCCGTATATAATACTTTCTCCATGTTCTTCTAAAAATACTTCCACTACTATCCCCCTATTATTTTTGAAATCTCGTAAGCGTCCATATTTCCAACAGCTAAGATTACTGTCATTATTATTCCTAATAATGCTATGGTTACTATTCCGCTTACAATAACTCCACCATGTTCTGATATAAACTGTTCCATAATATCCCCCCTGTTTTTTTCTCATAAAACCTGTCTGCTATTTTGATTAATATATACTTATTAAACGGTTACCGATACAAATATTCTATAAAATCCCATTATTAATAGTACAAATATTATTCCGTATACCAGACACTGTCCTGCCTCTGATAATAATTCTTTCATTTCACCACCTCCGAAATTGAAGATGTAAACACTAAAATCATTAACAACATATCAACTATAATCTTTAATACTCCAAGAAACATTGGTATAACTGAATACATTGCCGCTATTCCGATTCGGTCTTTGTTTTTCATTTCTTCTGTCTGACCTGACAGCTTATTATTTCTATCTATTATTGCATCTATCTGCTTAGTTGACTGCTCTCTGCCCAATTCGTTTATTGAATAAAACATCTTTACTGATGATTTCACATCCGGTAAGTCAAACTCTTTTAAAACATTATCATATGGCTCAATTCCAACAGGATATCGTTCAAAATCAATCAATAATTTTCTCACCGGTCGTTTTAATATAAATGGTGTATCCTCATATGATCCTTCTATTGCTGACTGAACTGTATCATTTTGAAGATTAATAGCCACATCTCTTATCCAATCAGGAAAAATCTTGTATATTTCACGTTCCAGTCTTTTCTTTGCTTTTTTGTAATTTATTCTTTCCATAAAACTTAAATCTGATATATTATTGTACCCTTTTTCTACTAAGACATAGTATTTTATAACCATATTGTCGGGCAAAACCCTTTCTTCTTTTAACCAGTCAAAATTTAATCGTTTAGTTATTGCAAGATAAGTAAATATCATTGCCATTATTAATATCATTGAACATACCTGATATAATCCATGCTCGGTAAACTTGTAATCCTTAGGTATCAAATATGCCATAAATCCACAGGTTATCAGTGTTGATGCAATGGATATTAAAACATTTCGTCTTGTTCTATCCACATTTCTTATAAATGTTAAAGTCCTGTCACTCCAATTTTTTATATCCTCCAATAAAATATCTATATACGTTTCATAATTTCCACCATAATTTTCTATTTTTATAATAAATTTATGTAATGATTTAATTCTTCCACAGTTGTATTCTTTCTCAATTATTGCCAATGCGTCCTCATAAATATTCGCTGACTTGTTAGAATCAATATTTACTATTGCCTCCTCAATTACTTCTCTCATCTCTATGGAACTTACTTTTTGGGCATCTAATAATGCCATTCTAATCTTTGGTTGTTTCTTAAAAGAGTAAATCATTTGTTCCATATACAAAACTACATCATTATACTTGGCTAAATATTGCTTCTTTATTCTGTCCTGCTTCTCTAAAAAAACATTACATACTACTATTGTCAGAACACATATCAGCCCCGGTATAAGTTTAAGTCTGTACGCTAAACATATGACTGCCACCACGCTAACCCTCTTTAATAAATTTTTTATATTTTTCATTCTTCATTCTCCTTTAAAAAAGGATTCTTAATTCCCGCTAATTCAAATTTTCTCTTTATATCAAGAGGCAAATCTTTAGTTAATATCTTTCCATCCTCATATATCATTGTCTTTCCATTTTTCTCATCCTCTCTCGAAAGACAAATAACCTGTGCCACCTTTCTTTTTATCTTTTCTCCTTCTTTTACAACAGACCGTATCTGTACTCCAATGTCAATAAAAGAATACACATCATTTTCGTTAATTGTCTGTCCCATATTTCTTAAACGATCAGGGAGTTTGCTAACATCATCAAGATGCACTGTGGTCAGGCAATGTACGCCTGCAGAAATATTTTCCATTAGGAACCGGACCTCTTCGCCTCTTGCTTCTGCTAGCAAAACCCACGTAGGTAACTGTCTCTTACTTGCCTTTAATGCTTCTGAATATCCAAATGTATCGCTTATTTTAATTTCAACGCAATCTTTGCCTGGATTAATTGCTGAATATCTTAGTTCAAGGTTATCTTCTATGGTATATACTCTTTCATACGCTGGAATAAACTGGGTTAAATACTTTACATATTCTGTTTTTCCTACCCCCGGTAATCCCCCCACTACTACTGTACAATGAGCTCGTATGGCATTCTCCATAAAAGTATCTATATCCCCATTACAATAATCATCTTTAACGATGCTGTCCCTGTTAATTCTTCTTACTGCTGGTGTCTTTCTGATACTTATGCTAATCCCCGTGTTTGTTACTGAGTCATGCAAAATTGATATTCTTAAATTATCCGTTTCTGCCTCAAGTAATGGGTTATTCTTATTAAATTGTACGTTCATTAAATTGCTTATTCTTGTATAAAACTGCTGAATAAAATTATCGTCTAATGTAAAGCCTTTAATTTTATACCTTCCCTTATTTAAATCATTAACCCATAATCCCTGACTCCAATTTATATCCGTAATATTCTCATCCAAAATAAATTTTAAAAGATTTCCATAAGCCTTATCTGGCAATGAAAGTTTCCTCATTCCTACTTCCCCCATCGTCTAATTATTCAATTATAAACACATCCAAATGTATACCTACCTACTGTCCTGCGGTAGGAATCTTTCCTGCAATGCCGTCAAATGTAACAGAAGTTGTGTAGCTTCCAACTACATCCTGTACTGCCTTGCTAATAACCGGGCCAATTGCATATGCAACGCCTACTAAAAGTAAGATACAAACTGCTATAAAAACAGTCTTACCATGTTCCTGCAAAAAAACGTCCATTGTATTTCTCCTTTCTTAACTTATTCCTAAGAACAAACATAAAATAAACAAATGAATTTATGACTGTCTAAGATAATACGACTTTTACGGAAATGTCACTTATACTGGCTTCATCTATTCATATATTACGTTGTGTTCTTTTGGTAAATCGATATTAGCACCTCATTTTTTCATTGTCAACACTTTATTTATGTTTTATTACATTTTGTTGTTAGCTGTTTATGTGATGTTTTTGTAAAAATTCAGTTTTTATGCAGTAAATCAAAGAAAAACTTTCCCAAAAAAGTTGCAAAATGTCACATGCTTTTTTCAACTTTTTATCAAAACTTGGCTTGCAATTCTCAACTGGATTTTAATTAATGGAATTTTCAAAGAATTTTCTTATTAAGTCCCAAAAAAAAGACAGCCATAGCATATCAAGCTACAAACTGCCTTTCATTATTTTTAATAATCTTTACCTTTTCAATTTTTTTAATTTCTGTTAATTATTTTATAACCATTCTATAAATTTTAATTTTCCCGAACAGCTATTATATTTTCACATTCCATATAGCCTTCAGGTTTGCTTTCTGTTATTATTGTTGCTCTGCCAAACTGCTGGAATGTTACCGGGCTTATTTTGTCAAATTTTGACTGATCAGCCAAAACATAGCATTCTTTGCACTGCTCCATTGCCTTATTTTTTACAAGTGCTTCACTTGTATCAGGCGTTGTAAAACCTGCTTTTTTCGATAAACCATTTGTTCCAAAAAAACCTTTCGAAAAGTGAAATTTTTTAAGAGATGCTGCTGCATATCCTCCAACAAGAGCTTCTGTTGAACCTTTTAATTCTCCCTCAATAAGAATAACTTTGTTTCCCTGCAACGCAAGTTTTTTTGCGTGAGTTACTGCATTAGTTACAAAAACAGATTTGCTGTTATTTAAGTAACCTAACATATAGCCTGTTGTTGTTCCTGCGTCTATATATACAAAGTCTCCCTGTTCAACCAGACTTGCAGCATATTCTGCTATAATGCTTTTTTCATCTTTATTCTTTTCAACTCTCTGATCAACCGATGGTTCTTCTGTGATTACTGTTTCTTCAAGAGCGATTGCACCACCGAAAACTTTTGTCAACTTTCCTGCATTATGCAATGCAATAATATCACGTCTGATAGTTGATTCTGATACATTAAGAACTTCTTTTGCTTCAGTTACTGTAATGCTTTTCTTCTTATTTACCAACTCTAATAATAATTTATGCCTTTGTTCTGTTAACATTTTTCCTCCGTGATGGATAAAGAATCCACAAAAGCAGTGCCCAAGGTTAATTTTGAGCACTGCAAATATTTTTAATTTAAGCTACTTTTTTCTTTAATGCTCCAAGTAATACTGCTGAAACGATTGTGCCTGCAACTAATGCTACAAAGTACATTAATCCGTTTCCAACTACAGGGAACACGAAGATTCCACCGTGAGGTGCCATCAATGTACAATTAAATACCATTGATAATGCTCCTGCTAAGCCTGAACCGATAATACATGCAGGTAATACATGTAATGGATCTGATGCTGCAAAAGGAATTGCACCTTCTGTAATGAATGCAAGTCCCATAATAAAGTTTGTTGGTCCTGCTTCTCTTTCTTCTTTTGTAAATTTATCTTTAAATAATAATGTTGCAAGTGCGATTGCGCAAGGTGGAACCATACCACCAATCATAACTGTTGCCATAATGTCGTAGTTGCCTGCTGCAATTTGTGCAACACCGAAAACGTATGCTGCCTTGTTGAATGGACCACCCATGTCGATTGACATCATTCCACCTAAAATCAAACCAAGTAATATCTTACTTGAACCTGCCATTCCTTCAAGTCCACTGTTAACTCCTGTATTAATTCCACCCATAATAGGTTCAACTACATAAGTCATAAATATTCCGATAATCAAAATTCCAAGTACAGGATAAATAAGTACCGGTGCGATTTTTTCAAGTGCGTCAGGAAGCTTGTCGCATAATTTTCTTAAACCGATTATTAAATAACCTGCAACGAAACCTGCAACTAATGCTCCAAGGAAACCTGACTTACCGTTTGCTGCAATCATACCACCTACAAAACCAACTGCAAGTGCCGGTCTGTCTGCTATTGCCATTGCTATATAACCTGCAAGAACAGGAAGCATAAAGCCAAATGCTGTACCACCAATGCTCTTAAACATTGCTGCCATAGGTGTAATTGTACCAAAATTACTTCTCTGATCAGCAGGAAGTGAATTAATATCAACATTTAAACCATCAATAAGAAATGCTATTGCAATAAGTATACCACCGCCAACTACGAATGGAAGCATGTGTGATACACCGTTCATAAGCTGTGTATAAATCTGATGTCCGATACCTTTGCCGGATTTACTAACTTCTGTATTACTGCTACTTTCAGAGTCTGATTTGTAAATAGGTGCATCGCCTGCAATTGCTCTGTCTATAAGCTGGTCTGCCTTACTGATTCCATCTGAAACCTGACATTCAATAACTTTCTTTCCAGCAAATCTGCCCATTGGGACCTTAGCATCTGCTGCAACTATAATACAATCTGCCTCTTCAATTTCTTTAGCTGTAAGAACATTCTTAGCTCCACCTGAACCTCTTGTTTCAACTTTTATAAAGCATCCCTTAGCCTTAGCTGCTGTTTCAAGACCTTCTGCTGCCATGTATGTGTGGGCAATTCCTGTAGGACATGATGTAACTGCCAAAATTTTTGTTAAATTTTCTTTTGCTTCACCTGTGTCTGCCAATCTTTCATCAATACTCTTCTTTTCATCATCGGCCTGATCAATAATTTCCAGAAATTCTTCAACGCTTCCTGCATTTCTTAATGAGTCTGAGAAATTCTGATCCATCATCATAACCGATAACTTACTTAAAACACTTAAATGTACATTATCTTCTGTGTTAGGTGCTGCAATTAAGAAAAGTAATGTTACCGGTGCATCATCTAATGCCTCAAAGTCAACTCCATTCTTAACTACCATTGCTGCAAGTCCCGGCTTGTCAACTGCATCACATTTTCCGTGAGGAATACCAATTCCAAGTCCTATACCTGTTGTACTTTCTTCCTCTCTTGCATAAACCTGCTTACGATAAGCTTCCTTGTCATTAATTTTCCCACTAGCACACATTAAATCAACTAACTGATCTAAGGCTTCACTTTTTGTCTTAGGTGTAGCTGTAAGGGAAATACTTCTTGGATCAAGTAGATCTGTAATTCTCATAATAGCCTCCATTTCCGTAATTAATCTTTCTTCATTAATTACATATTTTTTATTTTAATTTTAATTAAATTCTGTTAGTTATTATTTTTTGTCCATTATTTTATAATAATTATTTTTCTTTTATTATTTTCCCATAACCTGATTGTAAACATTTATAATTTCTTCTTTTGTTGCAAGATTTTCTGAAAAAGCGCTTGCACTTCCTGATGCAACACCCATATGGAAAGCATATTCGTAATCCTGTTTTTCGATCCAACCTGCCACAAAACCTGCAACCATTGAATCTCCTGCGCCTACGCCATTGATAAGTTTTCCTTTTGGTGCAGGTGCATCAAATACCTGGCCATCTTCTGCAATAAGAACTGCCCCTTCTCCTGCCATAGAAACAAGAACGTTTCTGGCTCCTTTTTCCTGAAGCTTTCTTCCATAAGGAATAACTTCTTCTCTTGTTGTAAGCTTAACATCAAATATTTCGCCTAATTCGTGATTGTTAGGTTTAATGAGAAATGGATGGTACTCTAAAACATTTAAAAGTAAATCCTTTGTTGCATCAACAACAATCATCACTCCTCTGTCTTTTAAATCTGCCATTATGTCTCTATAAATATTGTCGCTCATAGATGAAGGAATACTTCCTGCAAGAACAAGTACATCTCCTTCTTTAAGCTGATTAAGCTTGTCCATTAACTCGTTAACCTTTTCTTCACTAATGTCAGGTCCTGCTCCGTTAATCTCTGTTCCGTCAATAGATTTAAGTTTAAGATTAATTCTTGAGATTCCATTTTCAATAGAAATAAAATCAGATTTAATTCCCATGTCATTTAATCTCTTAACGATTTCATTTCCCGTAAAACCTGCCACAAAACCAAGAGCTGTACTTTCAAGTCCTAAGTTCTTTAAAACTGTTGATACGTTAGTTCCTTTACCTCCCGGTAAAATTAATTCAGAACTTGTACGATTGGTAAGTCCTAATTTAAAATCATCTACCGACACAATGTAATCAAGTGATGGATTAAATGTTACTGTATAAATCATTTAATGTTCCTCCTTGTATGATATTTTGTATGATATTTTGTATGTTATTTTCTGTAATAGTTCTTTCTGTTGTTGATATAATTTTATCTTCAAACTCATTCAAAGTCAATCATTATCATTCATTTCATTCAAGAAATTTATGACGGATTTTCACTTAGTTAGTGCAATTTTCTAATTTTCGCTTATTTTATAATACAAAATTAGGAGTCGCATAAATTGCAACTCCCGCTTTTATTATAAACATACTTTATTTTATTATTCCTGTTGATATTCACCATTATTTTTAATTTATACTTTTTCAAATTACAAATTTATACTCTGATTTTATGAATTTTCAGTCTTCTTCTTTTGCTGTTTTGCAACTATTTTCATTAAAATATTTGAAGGCAATAATTTTTGTCCCATAACTGCAAGCTTCATTTTAAGTGATGGCACTATAATTACCTGCTTCTTTTTCATTCCGTGAATTGCTTCTTTTACACAAAATCTTGGTGTAATTCCTCTTAAAGCAAAAATTACATCTGCATTTTCATTAAATTCCGTATCAACCGGTCCCGGACAAAGTGCCCCTACATAAATATTGCTTCCCTGCTCTTTTAATTCTTCGGCAACAGCCTTTGTAATGCTTACTACATAAGATTTTGTAGCATAATATGTTGCCATATAAGGCCCTGCCGGAAGAAGCCCTGCTGATGAAGCCACATTTAAAATTCTTCCATAGCCCTGCTTCTTCATCTTTATAACCATCTTCTTAAACAAAATATGCATAGCCTTAATGTTAACATTTATCATAGAGACTTCTTTTCCTAAATCAGTTTCATCAAACTTTCCGCAAGTTCCAAAACCTGCATTGTTAATAAAAACATCAACTGGCTCATCTGCTATATTTTCAAAAAACTGATAGCATTCGCCCTCTCTTGATAAATCCGCAACAATAATCTTGCACGGAGTTCCAAGCTCTTCTCTTAATTTTTCAAGGCGTTCCTTTCTTCTTGCTGTCAAAATAAGCCTACACCCCATTTTAGAAAAAGCTCTTGCAAACTCCATTCCTATACCTGAACTTGCACCTGTTATTACAACTGTTTTCTGTTTCATAAATCCTCCTGTCCGTTATCTGTCATTGATTTTGCTTTTTTTTACACACTACTACCATTCGACTATTATCGCTGGCCTTCTCGCAAGTTGAAAGTGTTAATAATTTATCTTTCTTTTTAATCTTCTCACCTGTGTCATACAACTTTCTCTGTTCTAAATTTGACACATATTCATTAAATTCATCCTTACTGTTCCAATTTATTTTTTCATAATATTTAAAAGAATCCTTCTTATTCACTTCCGTAACAAAAGCATACACAACCTTGTATGTCCCCTCTTCCGTCAACGTATCAAACTGCACTTCTTTATGACTTTCATAAAACTCCTTGTCTTTATACTTATTCAAATCTGCAAACATAGTTCCATTCTTCATGTTATGACCATAAATAATCACATTATCAGAATTGGGATTAATGCCACACCCCTCTCCTACAAAAGGCGTCCCATAGATGGAAGACTTCTTATTGAAATTTCTCTTTAAATAATATGAATAATCATCCTTAGTCTGCATAACCGGATAATCAATATTCGTATTCTTAATCTTAATCCAGCCCACTAAGTCATTATTCTTCTCGTATACTTTCTTATACTTCTTTAATATTTCAAAATCATTATATTGAATCTTCTCATCTTCATACTCACTTTCAACAAGCTTCTCCACATTATTGAAATTCTGCTTCTCATCATATGAAGTATAAAAATAATCTACAATTTTATATCCGGAAAAAACAAGTCCCACAAGCAGGACAAACATAATCAATCTGCTTTTTAAATTTTTCATATTACACCTTCAAATCTTTTTATTATTCTAACATACTTAGGGGAAAGATTTCAAAAAAATTTGTTTTACTGTCTAAACTTTGTTTATCTGAATTTAGCTTTACTCCTACATTTACGGATTTTACAGAGTTTCGGTTCGCTAATTCCGTAATAGCCATGAATTACGTGTGTATATAGTATTTCTGCCCAATGACACGTAATTTTCATTCGAACATCAATGTTTTTTCAACAATTTACGTGTCACACAACATTTCTTCCATACGACACGTAATTTCTACTGAAACAGCATGAATTCTTCAATAATTTACTTGTCACACAGCGTTTCTTTCATATGACACGTAATTCCTTCCGAAACAACATGAATTCTTCAATAATTTACTTGTCACACAACATTTCTTTCATATGACACGTAATTCCTTCCGAAACAGCATGAATTCTTCAATAATTTACTTGCCACACAGCGTTTCTTTCATATGACACGTAATTCCTTCCGAAACAGCAATGGGCTGCCGCTAATGCGACAGCCCATTTAGATAATGTTATTATTTATTACTATCTTTCTCTCTGATTTCTACTTCAACATCACCATCTTTGCTTGTATCGGTATTAACTTTAAGATTGTTTTTGTCCAGATTTTCCTCATGTTCTTCAACCTCAACCTCTGTATCATCGTTAACTTTATATTTCTTAGTCTTAACAGAATCATTATCCTGACTCTTTTCTATAACATTTGAAATATGGCTTGTTAAGTCTTTCCCCGTTGCCGCATATGACACAATGTTGAATGCAAAAAATGAAAGCACCAATGTTGCAAAAACAACTGCGTATTTTAATCTGAATTTTTTTATTTTTTTGTTATTATTATTCATACTTTTCACCTTTCTTAAGCACTGGTCTGAAATATTTATTTCATCCATTGCTTCCTTATATAAATTATTCATTTAACCAATCCTCCTTTACAATTTCTCTTAAAGCATTTCTTGCTCTCATTAATCTGGTTTGAACTGTTGTTTCTTTTATCCTAAGTATTTCGGCAATTTCTTTAACCGAATATCCTTCATAATAATAAAGCTGCACCACTATTCTGTTTTTCTCTTTTAGTCTCATGACAGCTCCCAGCAAAACAGCTTTCTCATCAGATTTGTCCCTTGTATTAATAATTGGTTCGGAGTCCTCCAATGGAACAATTCGTTTTCGCCAAAATGATGTATTCATATTTTTCGATTCGTTAATTGCCACCCTTATAAGCCATCTTTTAACATGCTCATCATCCTTAAATTTTTCTTTTGATTTAAGCAATTTAATAAATACATTCTGCACAATGTCTTCTGCATCCGACCTGTTATTACAATAGGAAACTGCAATTTTGTACACATTGTTTGCATACATATTTACTAAATCAGCGTACCTGTTTGTATCCATTGTTTTCCTCCCGTGTTACTCTGAAAGATCTTTCTATCTATAAAACAATTCAAAAAGCAAATATATCACATTTTTATTTATTTTTTTTAAAAATCATATTCTACCCTTTTCCATATTTTTCAAAGCATTATTTTCAGGCTTTATATTAATACTAATTAGGAAAAATAATTTAGGAGGATTTTTATAATGGATTTATCAGAAAAAGAACTTTCAGTTATTCAGGATTTATTAACTGAAGAGGAGTTGTTGGTCAAAAAGTTTCAGATGCTTGCTGAGCATAGTCAGGACGAAACAATAAAACAGCAAATGCTTGACATTTCACAGAAACATCAGGGACACTTTAACTCAATTTATTCTTATGTAAAATAATTTGATTTTTGAAAATCAGGAGGTTTAACTATGAATGAACTATATACAGAAAAAGAAATTTTAGGCGACGCTCTTAATTCAGAAAAGAACGCCACTACACTTTATAACCTTGGAGCTAACGAATGTGTTCACGATAATCTTCGCGAAACAATGTTAGACTTACTTGCCAAGGAACATGACATCCAGGTTGATGTTTTTAATCAGATGCATACAATGGGCTACTATCCTACACCTGCCGCTGAAGCAAAAAAAGTGCAGGAGGCAAAAACAAAATTTGAATGTGGATTTAAGGCTGTGTAAATATACAAATTGAATTCAAGTAACAAATAAGTAATGCCCCCATAGAAGCAAGTTTATGCATACTATGGGGGTAAATTCCAAGCTTTATTCTCATTGAAACGCGATTTTTTCAATTCACTTTCCTTCCCTTCTCTCGCATTTTCTCTATTTTGTAAGTAAAAACAGTTCAAAAGTTGTGGTTGGATATTGATTGTAACGTTGTGCTTATTGTTATGTGACGTGAAATGCCACAACATTTGGCTGTTGGGAGTATAAAAATACCACCTGTCAACTAATTGTGTTGAAAGGTGGCACCCTTTAAATTACTATTTAACTTTTATTGTTATTGTAACTTTCTTCTGATTATAGTTCTTAGTTGCCTTTAAAGTTACTGTTAATTTAACTTTTCCCTTTTTAATGGCTACTAACTTACCTTTCTTGATTTTTGCAATCTTCTTGTTAGATACTTTGTATGTAACTTTTCCATGACCTTTGTTAGCTTTTATTTTAATTTTAGCCTTTGCACCAACCTTCATTTTCTTCTTAGGTGATTTAATTTTTAAACTCTGGTTAGCCTTTGCTATTGTAAACTTAGTTGTTAAGCTTCCTGTGTAGTTGCCCTTAAAAGTAACTTTCACATCATATGTTCCTGCATCTTTTCTGCCATTAGCATATGAAATATCATAATTAGCAGAATCAACTGTTTTGCCATCTGCACTTGTAACAGTAACTGTTGGTGTCTTAACCTTGCCATCATAAACAAAATTGCTATTATTTAAAACTACCTTTGTTGGATGTGAAATAATCTGTGCAACTTTTACATCTCCACAACGGCTACATTTATCAATTATCTTTCCATCCTTAGATGTGCTAGCTTTTTCAATTGTGCTGTCATACTTATGGTCCCCGGCTTTTTTTACAACAATATGACAAACTGCTTTTTTGCCATTTTTAACTGTTACTGTAATATCACATTCGCCTTCTTTTAAAGCTTCAATATTCATAACATCACCTACATATCCAAGTGATACAATGCTAGTGTCTGAAACTTTCCAATCAACACTTGTAAATGTAGCATTATCAGGATTTATAGTGTACTTAACAGCTTTCTTTACACCTTCTTCAATTTCAATGTAATTAGAATCTAAATTAATGCTGTCTATATCAACGAGTTCCTCATTTTCTACTTTAATATTATATTCTGTTTCTTTATCAGAAGTGTTATTAAGATTAATGTAATATGTTCCTTTTTTAAGATAAATCTTGTAAGTAACATAATCTACTTTAGGTTCATTATTTTCATTGTATGTTACTTTTGATTTTTTAATACTATTAGTAGATATATTGTTTAAATCATTATCATATATTGAAAATTCTTTTACATCTTCTGATACTTTTGTATCTGTGAAGTTATATACCTTATCTTCTGTGGCAACAAATTTGTATGTTGTGTCACTTGAAGCACTTAACTTTCCTTCTGCGCTTTCACCTAAATTTTTTGCGTTCTCAATATTAAGATTATTAATAACTATTTTGTAATTAACTCCACTATCTAGCGTGTAATTTGAAAATCGCAAATAGTATGTCTTTCCTGCTTCTAATTTTACTGTTGTATAAATTGAACCGGTAAGCTTAATGTCATTTATTTCTCTTTGTCCTTCAACTTCTGAAAGGTCTTCATTTAAAAATCTTAGTAAAGCACTATATTCTTTTTCTTTATTGAAACCAGTTACCTTATATACATAATTTGTAGTTGTTGGAACTGTTACTTTGTAAAGTCTGTTACTTGGATACCAAGCTTTTCCATCAAATCTTTTCGTTCCTTTTCCTATTGTACCTGAACAAGGTGTTTCAAGAGTATTTACACCAGTCCATAAATTATCATAGAAACCAACCCGTACGCTATTTTCACCTGCTGCAATAGGCACATAAAGTGTATATTCCTTTCCTGCTTCTAATACTGGTGTTACCAATCTAATTTTGCCATCTACATCATACATCATATTTTTCCATGTTTCATCAGTTCTTCCAATTTGTGGAACTCTATCACCATTGTCAGAAACTGTAAAAAGATATGACTGTGTTTTTTCAGGTATAAAATGATAATAGAAATAATCTCCTATTTCATTCCAATTTAACGTTTTTTCACTATTTAATTCTATGCCTAAATTTGTTCTCGATAATGTATACTCATATGCATTGTCAACTGAATAGTTTGCCAAAACAAGATAATAAGTTTTTCCTGCTTCTAAGTTGGCAAATGCACATGCATCACTACTGCCACCCCAGTTAGGTACACTGTCCTGATTACTATTCCAATTTCCATCTTCATCATAAATATCCACATCAAAATCATAGTCGTCATCTGCAATACCTGTAGGGTTTAATCCTGATACTCTGTATTCGTATGCTCCATCTTCCGGAACTGTTATTTTATAAATTTTAGCGCGTGAATAATTTTTTCCATCTTCAATATATCCTTTTTTCATTATGCCTGTTGCAGCATTGTCAATTTCTTCTGCTCCATGCCAGATATCATCGTAAAAGCCAAACTGAATTTCTGTTTCACCTTCACGTGATGTAAAATAAATATCATATTTTGTTCCTGCTTCTAACACAGGTGTCTGAAGATACATCTTTCCATCTACTGTTGAATAATAACTAAACCAACTTAACTTGTCATCTCCCTGATATAAACCTGGAAATCTGTCGTCATTATCTGTTAACACAAATAAATATCTCTTGTTTTCTGTTGGTGTAAAATAGTAATCAACTTCATCACCATTCTTTTCCCAATTAATTGTAACTTCTTTGTTAAGTTCAATGTCTGCCTGTGTTCCTGTTAACTCAACTTGAGTTGATGCTTCTGCCAAAACAGGTGCATTCCATACAACTGCCGTTGCTGCCATAACAAAAAACACAGCTATAATCTGTTTGATTTTGTTTCTCATATTCTACATCCTTTCTTCTTTCGTTTTTTAATAACACCTTTGCTTATTTTACCACTTTTTTTCTAAATATTCATTTACAAATATAAATCTTTTTAAGATTTTTCTTTTTCTTCGCATTCAGGCAATCCTGTTAAACTTGTAGCTATGCTCAAAAAGCCTGCCAAAACCGTAGCTGAAATTACAACTTTCCAGTTTACTTCTGACATAACTGCTGCTGTTCCCACTGTTGCAACAAAGGTCTGGGCTATGGTTCTGATTGCTCGCATTATTGCCGCTTTCATCCATATTTTTGTATTTTTACACATAAAACTAATCTCCGATTTAATCTTCTACTGTATATATATACGTAAAAAAACTTATATGGTTCAAAAGAAAAAATGTGAATCCGTAAAAAAAGAAATCGGAAACGCAAACGCATCTCCAATTTCTGTATATTTATTATTCTTGTAATTCTAGCCCTGCAATCCATTAGACTGTCTTATCATATCTTCAACAACAATATCGTAAATCTCGCCTATGCTGTTGCAATATTCCAAAACCTTCCAAGGTTCATTTGTATGAAAATGTATTTTAATCAAATCTTCATCACCAACTGCTATTAAACAGTTTCCTTCAAAATGCTCTGTAATGTAATCTGATATTTCATCTTCATCCAAATCTTCATCTCTTCTATCTATAAGAAGCTGTGTATCGTAACGATATGCAAACTGATCTTCTTCCACATCAATACTGTTAATTTCTGACATTATTAATCTCCCTTCCATAATCAAATATTCAAATAATACTAAGTAAACTGCTATGCCGAACCTAATTAACTTAGTTTTTATATATATTCTAATCAAGTTAGGCATATGAAACTAGTTAATATAATACAACTTTCACTAACTATGTCAAGATTATTTAATTTAAAAATCTCGTTAAAAATTTACCAATCATTTTGATATTATTTTAAATTAGTTCTCTATTAACTTTTATTTTTTATTTCAATTTAAACTTTACATAAACCGGATCATGGTCTGAATAAGTATAGCCTGTGTTAATATTATCATATTTTACACATTCTATATTGTCGGAAATAATAAAACCATCCAGCGTAACTGTATAAGTTACTCCCGGCTTATACTCCATATCTGCATTTCTTGCACTATTCCAAAGATTGTCTTTTTTCTCATCAGATAACTGATCTATGCAAAAAGAAAACTCATTTGGAAGTTTCTTTCTTGGAAAAGGATAAGCCCATGATTCCCTGTTTTCTGAATCATCTTCAGAGGCTTTCAAATCGTGGTTAAAATCCCCACCACACAAAACATAATTGCCTGCCTTGTACTCTTTTTCCAAATCAGAAACCAACATATTAATCTGTCCCTCACGTATTTCATCACTGTTTCCGTAAGCAGACATATGAAGTTCAAAAATAACTAATTCCTTTCCATTGTCTACAGGAACCCTTGAAATACTATAGCATCTGTCCAAATCAAAAAACTTGCTAAAAGATGTTGAAACCGGAAAACTTCTTCTTAAAGAATCCGTAATGCTATATTTTGAAAACAACGCAAGTCCTGACTTACTGCTTCCGTGAGGCTGGGTAAACGGATAAAACAAAAATGCTGAATCATAATTTTGTGCAAACACACAATCATAATCTTTCATAACATTTTTTAATAATGAATACTCATTTACATGATAACTTCTGGTAGAGTTTAAATCCACTTCCTCGATTAGGGCAAAATCAGGATTATATGACTTAACCAGCTCACCTGCACCGTTAACAGTTGAGATAACACTTTTCTTGCTCTTTGCCCATGATGACTTACCGCCATCCATAAAGAAACTGAAATCCGGTGTGTACGCACCAAAACCAATATTATAAGTAAGTGCTGAATATTCCTTTCCTGTAGAAAGTTTTTCGCCGGCTTTAGACTGCTCAATACGGCTTTCAACCTTTAATTTCCTATTGTCTTCAATGCGATGATAACTTGCATATAAGTAAATAATATATCCAATTAATACAACCACAATTACTGCTATGGCAATGCCAACTATCTTTAAAATTCTCTTCACTATTTTATTCATTTTTTGTACCTGCTTTTTCTTATTTAATTAGAGTGTCAAAACTCCTATGGCTTTATTAAAAACATTTGTCCAAAATATCCGGATCCAAACCTTTTCTTCCTGTTACCATTCCAATTCCAAAATACAAAATTCCACCTACAAGAAGTCCCCAAACAACTGCGTTAAGTCCTGCAATATTAATAAAATATGTTGCAAAAATATAAGTTGCAATTGCGCCTACGCTACTACAAACTGCCGCCTGCTTTGTTCCTTTTTTCCAGAACAAACCGCCAACAAGTGGCCAGAAGAAAGTACATTCCAAACCACCAAATGCAAACATATTAAGTACGAAAATAATATCAGGTGGATTAATTGTAAGAACCATAACTACTATACCTAATATAATTGTAATAACTGTACTTATCGACTTAACATTTTTCTCGTATGACTTATTTTTTTCAGGATCATCTTTTACAACATAATTCTTCCATAAATCCTTTACAATTGCGGCTGTGGCAAGAATCAAAAGCGAATCAGCCGTAGACATTACTGCAGCCATTGGAGCTGCAAGGAAAATTGCCGCAACTCCTGTTGGCATAATTTTTTGAACAATATATGGAATAAAATAATCTGATGTTGGAAGGTTATCCACATCAACAAATGCTCCTGCCCAAGTTCCTGCAAGATGCATGCCAACAATTACAAAGCTACATGTTAATACACCAATCCACATTGCCTGATGCATACTCTTCGTATTCTTAAATCCCATGGCACGAACTGCAGTCTGTGGAAGTCCCAATGTTCCAAAACCTACCAAAATCCAGAAACTAAGCAATCCTCCCGGTGTGTATTTTGAAAAAATATCATTATAAACATTAGGCAAATTATTGGCAAGTCCTGCATCAATTGATGCCAAGCCTCCACCTGCTTTAAGAACAAAAAATATAAATAAAAATGTTCCCACACACATTACAATTCCCTGAATTGTATCTGTAATTACTACAGCACTAAATCCGCCAACAGCTGTGTACAATACAACAACGGTTCCAAAAATCAAAAGCGAAGTTACGTGGTCCAATCCTGTTATTGAAGCAATAAGTGTGGCTCCACCTGTAAACTGGCTTATCATCTGCGCAATAAAGAAAGCAATAAGACCAATACTTGTAATAATTACAAGAGCTGAACTTTTGTATCTTGCCTTAAAATACCCAACTACAGTTACCGCTCCTGTTCTTCTTGAAACCAGCGCCAACTTATTTCCTAACACTCCAAGTACCAAAAAAGTAACCGGCACCTGAATTGCTGCAATCCAAGCCTGAGCATAGCCATATGTAAGTCCTGCTGCTCCCGGTCCAGAAATAAAAGAACTTGCTGAAGTATAAGTTGCCATAATAGTCATGGCTAGTACTATACCATTCATATTTCTTCCACCGATAAAATACTTCTTCTCCTCAGAAGTATTCAAACTCTTTTCTGCCTTTCTGCTATAAACAAAACTTACTATAACATTAAATAATAAGTAGACCAGAAAAACTGATAAAATTATAATCTGATTACTGTTCATCTTCGCATTCCTCCTCATCATAAGAGAAATCTACAAACACAAATTTTAACAACCAGAACACCCCAATAATTGCCAAAATTATTGTGCCAAACACCGAAACCACGAACCATAAAGGCATATGGAATAAAGTGCCTCCTTTAGAATTCAGTAAAAATGCTGTAAGCACGTGCCACAAAAAGCATACGACCACAACTAACATTGTAGCTTTAATCTCTTTAAGACACTGCTTATGCTTCTCTTCCTTTGTTAATTTTTTCATTATAAACTCCCTTTTAATACTTTTTATAATATTATTTTGCAATTCATCTACTTGAATCTTGCAATCCATAATAAAAAAAATCATTATGTTTTCTAACATACATTCTCAAATTATACCATTTATGCGTTTTAAATGCTATTATTTGAATTATTATTACTACTGTAAGCCTTTTTGTAAAGGAATTTCTGTAACAATCCACTTTTTCCTAAGAAAAATGTATTATCTTTCATTTTCTTTACTTAGAAGATTTTTATTTTCGAAATAATCAATTTTCATAGAATGTTTTACTTCTTCAAGTGTATTTGCTGCTACTGTTTTAGCTTTCATACTTCCTTGATACAATATGTCATAAACATCTGGAAGACGTTGTTCCCACATTTTACGACGCTCCCTTATTCTTTCTGCATTACATTTAGTTAAATTCTTTTTCCAGGCATAATTGCCACTCATTGTTCCATTGTACGTTATCAGAAATAAGAAAAGCTGTTAGTCCATGCAATAAAGCCCATAATCTTGTTAACCTAGTAAGTGACTCCTCAAACGATATTCCAATTTCTTCTGCCAATCGCCCATACTGCTCACGAAAAACATTATATGGAGGATAATTTTCTTCCTTTTTTTCCATTGTAAATTCTATTTTTATATATGTATTGCGATACATAAAACTATAATATGTCGGGTGTTCAATATAAAAATTAATATAAGCGTATGAAAGTGTCCTAATATTCTCCAATGCATTCCTCTTTTTCTCAGCTTCTTTTGACTTTAAATATAAGGTAAATTCTTCAGTAACATATTTCTGACATTCATAAATATATAAGTGAATGTTACCATTGTCAACATTTGTCTATCTCAATTTATAAACTTGCGTCATCCCATTCTTGACATAGAGCCTTATATCTGGCTTTTAGCTGTTGTATTTATATTATATATCTGACTTATAGCCGTGGTATTTATGTTCTTCAACTGTTGATTTGTTACATTTGTAATGTTACTAATCTGATTTGATGCTGTTGTATTAATAATTCTTAGCTTACCAAACATTGATTTACGCCAATCATTATATGTCATTCCTGTTGTGTACTCTATTTCAGCTTTCTGGGATTCACTTAGCCTTATTAGTGTTGTCCTAACATCATCAAGTATTCCCTTTGAATAGTCCGTTATTTTCATTCACATCTTTTGACAATTCAAAGCCATAATAATCCTTGACTGCTTTTAAAAAGTCTGATACATTCAATTTAGAAGAGATGTTGGAGGCATCAGCGTCAGCTGTAACCCTTGTCGGCATTACGGCCGTAAATGTCTCTTCTTTTTTTGCCCTTACGACATACAAATCATCAACATAATACGTTCCCATATTATTGCTCTCATATCTATTGACAACTAATCTGTAATAATATCTTTCCTTTGCTTCATTATCCATAGCACCTATTAATATGTATGAACTATCAGCATTTTTTCTACCAAATGAGGATTCATTTACCTTAATTCCATTCTCAATGGCTTCTGTAAGATTCATGGTTACAAATATTCCAGCTTCATTAGTCCTTCCCGCTAACCCATGTCGTATTCCACCTGTTGTAACCTGTATCTTGTCTCCTGTATCAATATTGGTAACGATAGGATTCTTTCCTCTAAATTCTATTCCTTTATGACTTTTAATATTATTCATTGCCATTTCGACAATTGATTTTCTATTAATTTCACTAATCGCCTTAGCCTTAACCACAGGGATATTCATTGGTGGCTTCTTTACTAATTCATCATAGGAATAATTTCTGTTCTGGAATAGTACTGTAGAATCTGAATTAACTGCTTTCTTCCTTGCTTCTTTATCACCTGCTGCATATTCCTTGTATTCTATTCCATTTTTCCTAAGTGCCTCTTTTGTTTTTTCTGATACACTGTTTGGAACTACAACATAAGCAATTTCATTTGTTGATACCGCTCTCTCAGGTTTTGCTTCAAAATATTGGACAGGTATTTCCTTCAATTCATCACGAAGTTCCTTCATCTGCTCATATACAGAATCCGTTATCTCAATATTTGAATCATTGAATTTTTCCTTTACATTTGACTTTGTAAACTTATCAAGTGCAAAGGCTTCAACCATTGTTTCATTAATATTCTCTGTTTTACGTAATCTTGCTTCCACACCGTCATTCTCTTCTCCAAGAATATAATTATCAATTTCCTGAATTTTTGAATTTAGTGAATTATATTTTTTCCTTAATTCATCTTTTGAAATATTCTGTATTTTATACTTATTTCTTCTAATCTCATCAATACTTGTAAATGTTTCTGTTGCAGCACCTTTAAGATTGCCTGCTCCTCCGAAAAATCCACCTCCCTTGCCTTTTTTCTGCTTTTTCATTAATGTGACAATATTATTAATCTCATATGGCATATGAAGCTTATTAAAGCTTTTTCTCTCACCATTTGCTTTTAATGGTTCAACATCTTCTTTAACTAAATACTTATCTTCATATACATTCTCCAAAGCATCTTCAATATATTTTGTATACTGTTCGCTATGTTTGTTAACGTATTCGTCTACAGCTTCATCATATGATGTCCGGTCAAATATCGGTTCAACATTTCCTTTAAAAATCTCATAATCATCTTCCAACTTATATCTGTTTAGTCTTTCAATGAGATTTTCTCGTATTCTTTTATAAAGATTCTTTTCTCCTTCCTTTGGTGGATATACCTTATTTGCAAGTTCTCTCTTAATTTCATCATTTTCCATAATATCATCCACAGTTATATTATTTTCTTTGATAAACTGTCTGCTTGCTTCATTACTGAATATTTTTGTTTCGTAATCAGGCATTTTTGTTTTCTTTTCAATGTCTGCCTTTTCGTTCTCAACAAATGCTTCCTTGACTTTCGGTTCAGCTTTTAGTTTTTCAACTGCCGTCTCAGGATCCTTAACATACTGCTCTATATAGTTTGTTGGTGTATTAAACATATCTGCCATTTTTTTCATTGCTTTTTCGTTAAGCTTCCATTCTGTTCTAGGAAACATTGGTGTCCATGCATCACCTGAATATACCTTGTTTTTTTCCATACTTGGATTAATGGTATCTTTCTTGAATACAACTGAAATATCTCCAAAATTATCATGTGAGTTATTAGCCTTAGTAATGGCAATGCTTGGCATTGGAAATCCACCTAACTTTATGTTTTCCAACAAATTCTTTTCAGATAAGTTATGAACTGCAATTAAATCCTTTGTTTCCTCAACTGACTGTCTCAATGAGAAAAATCTGTGCACAGTATTTTCATTACCCTTTTCAGGTATTTTCTCCCTTCTTTCCTTTTCAGGTAAATTCATTCTGTTAGATGTATCTCTTGCCTTTTCCAAGCCTTTTGTGTCTGCATTAGTTGACCTTTCACCAGCATAAGAATATAAAATGTTTTTATTGACATCCTTTTTGTTTTGTGCTTTAATACCTTTGTCGGTAGACGGTGGGATATTACCAGATTCGTTCTGGGCTCCATAGTCTACCAATGTTTTTGTTATGTCATACGCAAAACCTTTTCCGGACTTATCTATTCTCGTATTAAGTATTCCCTTAAATATGATATAATCCCCACTATCTGTCGGCATTGCAAATTTGATAGTATAATAATCAAACCAACCTGTTGCGTCAGCTCGTTTCTTTCCTTTAACATTTACCTGATGGTTTTTATACTTTGCATTCTCTACCACACTTAACATTTCTGATACTACATTCATTTTTGCACTTCTTTGTTTCGTGTTTGAATTAATAGTATCCTTTGAGTGTGTATATTCGTCTGCAAAATCATTGTCAAAATTAATTATCTTGTTATTGTCCTTTACAAGTACAGACTTTCCTGACAATTGTTTTAACATTCTTTCAACTTCTTTTCTTACTTTTTTGAAGTCATTAAAGCTTTTCATTGACCTCTTTGAAAAAGTACGTTTTGGTATTATGACAACATCATTACCTTCATTATCTTTCAGCATATTGGGCTTTCTTTCAGAATAAGCTTGTGACTGCTCACTTGTATTCTGTATGCTGTTACTCTCACCTGCTTCCTTTAACGCTTCATTCCACATTGTTCTCATCTGCAAGGCAAAATCCTTTAACAACATTGCATCCTTCGATACAGCACCACTTTTAACGCTTCCGTCCTTGTTAATGATTGAATTGCAAGCCTTGATTATGTTCTTAACCCATTCATCTATCTTAGCCTTTATCTTTCCGAACAATCCCTTGTCTCTTTTGGCAAGTTCCTTGATTGAATTTGCATCTGTAAGCATTAATTCACATCCTCTGGCCACAAGTTCCTTTCGCGCCACGTCTTCCGTAATGTCTTCTCCAAGTGTCTTCTTAAGTGAATTTATTTCATCTGCAATCATTTCATCTATGTTTATGCCTGTTGATTTTGTTAATGCATCAAACAAGATGAATGTAAGCAAGGCTAATGCAGGCAGACTTGTAATGACGGAATCGGCTTATTTCAGTTCGGTGGCTAAAAAGGAATGCTTTAAGGAATTGGATGTTGAAAGATATGAGATTGTAGCCACATTGGACGGTCACACATCAGATATTTGTCAGGAAATGGATGGCAAAGTATTCAAGATGAGCGAATATGAAGAGGGGGTAACAGCTCCGCCATTCCACGTTAACTGTAGAAGTTGTACAGCACCTTATTTTGATGACGAATTTACCAAAGGTGAGCAAAGAGCTACAAGAGATGAGGATAGTAATACATATTATGTTCCTGCGGATATGACATACAAAGAATGGAATGAAAAGTATGTAAATTCAGAACTTAGAGAAAAATCTCTAAGAACAAAACGCAGTTCCAAGAAAGGTGTAAGTAAGGGATATGAAGATAAGTATAATTATGGAGTTAATTGGAAGGTGGTAAAATCAAAAGAATACGGTGCAAGGTTTAGCAAAATATCAGATGATGAAAAAGTAACTAGTTTAATTGCAAAGAGAAGTAGAGATGCATTAAAAAACAGAGATGGAAAGAAAACGGAAGAACTTTATGCAATAAGTTTAACAACAGGAAAAGACGTTTCTTCAATAACGGATCAGCATATTCCTTTTGGTATCAACAGAACATTTAAATTTGATAAAGATGTTAAAAGGGCAGAAGATAACGATGAAAAAGTATTATTAATACATAATCATCCAAGAGGTTTGCCACCGAGTGTTTCTGATTTAAATGAATTACTAAATCACAAGAATGTTTCGGGAATTACAGTAGGAAGTAATGGAAGTATTTACTACTATTCAAAGCCTAACGATGAAATAAATGAAGAAGATTTTACTGTTGCAGAAAAACATTTTAAGCAGTATACTGATGATGTAGCAAGATATGAAAAAACTATGGAATTGTTAGCTAAAAGATATGAGTTTGTTTTTTTGAAATTATAGGAGGATAAATAATATGGATAAAGAAAGAATATGTGATGATAGACCAATAGAACCCAGTGAGGAAATTAAAAAAATGTCTGAGGAAGAGTTAGAGCAGGAATTTCAAAGAAGATTTGGAGATATTTGTGATGAGTAACACCATCTAGTCAAAAGGCTAGGTGGTATTTTTATACCCAAAAACAATAAAGGACAAGTATGTACAAGGAAGAATTACAGGAACAGATTACAAGATACAGGGAAATGCAGAGCAAATGTAGAATTGATGACATTGATACATTTATTAGACTTAGTAACAGAATAGAAGAACTTTCAAGTAAAATTAGCAATGCTGGAAGTCAATCAGTTGTCCCAGTGCAACATGCCGAAAAAAGACCTGAAATGTTTTGAAAATTTAATAACGTTAATCAGAGAGCTTAGAAATAGGCTCTCTTTTTATATGTCTTTTTCTGCAGGCACTAAAGAACAGAAATACCTTGCCGAAGGTATATCGGTAGAATCCAATCACCAGTAGAACTGGAATAAAACATCTATGGAGGTAATAAAAATGGAATGGTTAAAGGAATTGCTTGAAAAAGCAAAAATTACAGATGGAAAACTTAATGTTGATGAAGTAATGGAGGCTGCAAAGAAAGAGTTTCCTAAGCACGCTGTACCAAAGAACGTGTTTAATGATAAATGCGAGGAATTGAAGACAGCTAATGCAACAATCACAACATTAAAGAAGGAAAATGGAGACAATGATGAACTCCAGAATAAGATTAAGGTATAAAGTTATACTTAAGTATGTGCATAAAATATTAAATAAAAATGTACAAGTGTTATGATATGTGAGTTTAGGAGGAACTCATAATGATAATTAAAAACGAAATCATAACAGACTTAAAAATCAGGAGTGTTAAGGATTTATATAAAACGAAACCGTTTATGGAGGGAACATCATTGAGAATTAATAAAAGTCTGAATAAAGAAGGTGTAACAGTCAGATATGAAACAGATATGGGAAAACAGGTTCAACTTTATTGGAAAGAAGCCATACCTTTTATACTGGATACAGGCGAAGTTGTTGAAATAAACATGTTTGTATTGTTGTTATTCTATTCAAGATTTAGGAAATATCGTTTATCCATCTCAAAATCACAGGACATTCTGTTTTCTTTCCTGGATGATGCATTTGAAACAAAAGCCAAAGTTGAAGCTCCGATGAAGATACCTGATGAAATACGCGCTTATAATGGGAGTGTGTGAAAGATTAGGACATGAAAAAGTCGAAACCACACTTAATACCTATACCACCTATACCCTTCAAGAGCAGATGAATTAGCAAAAAAATCAAATAAAATAGTACCATTCTAGTACCACAAAAGAAAAAGGACTTAGGAAAAATCTCCTAAGTCCCTTTATTTATAGGCTATTCGCCGTTATATCGTATTATTCAATAATTGTAGCAACCTTACCTGAACCTACTGTTCTACCACCTTCACGGATAGCGAATCCAAGACCCTGTTCCATAGCGA
>ERZ826051.345-NODE-345-length-54997-cov-5.395217_pt1 | contig 54997 bp, 40 predicted proteins | sample MGYA00519928_ERZ826051 | MGnify/ENA primary metagenome ERZ826051 (study PRJEB31778, sample SAMEA3449219) | human gut metagenome | biome: human gut; feature: human-associated habitat; material: faeces | place: United Kingdom | collected 2010/2012 ...
AACGCACAGACCATATTTTCATTCTCAGCTGTGATGGCGTTTCATGAGGCGTTGAAAAACAAATCCCAATACCGGAGGTTATACAGGCTTCTGCGGATAGTGTGCGGGGATAGGAGCACGCCCACAGGATGAGGCGGTGCATAGCACCGGTCTGCCAATACGCGGCTGGAATGGGCGCAGGAAATGGGCTGGTAAAGGGATATAAATTTGCTGGGGATATGTATATGGATAGGGATGCAATTTTAAATATTCTTAACCGTTACCAAGGGAGCTTTGGACAGAAAAACTTGGATATCGATATACCGATTATAATTGTGTTGGAAGCTCAACGCTTGTCAGAAAAGTATGGTAAAGATGTTTTGGGGAGTGATGACTTACAGAAAATATTGATGATTGGTAGGTGTAAGGCTTTAGAACTTCTAAATGATAATTCCTTTCCCACATTAGAAGGATTAAATAAGGTTTCCATGTTAGGATTTGTAATTTGGATGGTTAAGAAGTTTTATTGGCAACTATAAAGTAGGAAAATAAGAGGATTGATAATTTATGATGTGGGTGTATAATGAGTTTGTAATCTGCCCTGTCGTCAGGGGGCAATAGTTATGACTAAGAAAGTTGATTCTACAAAAAAAGCAAGAGGGGAGGGAACGCGGAGACACAAAGGAGAAGGGACAATTTATCAAAGATCGGATGGAAAATGGTGCGCCCAGGTGAGTTCTGGCCGGGATGAACATGGAAAAAGATTACGGCGTAGTGTTATTGGTGATACACCAGAAGATGTGATCAAAAAGAAGCAGGAGTTGGAACATGCAATTAATGTTGATGAGTATGTGGAGAGAAACCATATTGGTATTCACGATTTGACACAAGTGTACTTGTGTGATTTTAAGCTAAACTCGGTTTCTTCAAGGACGTATAAATGGTACTGTGATCTGGCTAAAAACATTTACTGGCGCTTACCTAATAAGAGTATACAGGATTTGTCTTTTCGAGATGTTCAATCTTTTTTAAATTGTTTAGCAAGGCCGGGGAATTTGAGACGACCAGATGGGGAGAAGCTAAAGCCGCTCTCACAAAAAACGATTAAGGAGGTTTACCGTCTTTTTAAACAGGTAACGGCTTTTGCTACTGAAAACAAGTTGATCTCAAAGGATCCGTGTAAGAATAAGACCATCACAATGCCGGATGTTTCAAAGCTACGTTTAAAAGCGCCAAAAGCCATTCCTCTTGATGTATGTCAGCAATTATTGGAAAAGATAAATGCAAGTCCAACATATAAGCCTATTATTAACACGCTGTTCCATACCGGACTGCGAATAGGCGAAGTAATTGCCTTGGACTGGAGCGATCTGCGTTTCAATGACACTCATCCGATAATCAACATTGATAAAGCCGTGACGCTGGAATATGAAGTGGATGAGTCTGGAAAACCTGGTGCCGCAAAGACTGTACGAGCTCTTCCAAAATCAGAAACCAGTATCCGTTTTGTCCCTATGGATAATGAATTGGTGAACATTCTTCTGGAATGGCGAGAACTGTATTGCAAGAAATTTAACAGCAAATCAAATGAGCGAGATTTTGGGGAAAAGTTGGTATTCCCTAATCGATATGGCGTGCTAAGATCATATTCCTCTTTTCGCAGACAGTTTATACGTTTTTTAGAGGAACATTGCTTAACCACATATCATGTAACATTCCATAGGTTTCGGCATACGTTTGCTACGTTATTGATTCAAAAAGGAGTAGACGCTCGAACTGTTCAGGAGTTATTAGGTCATGCGGATGTTGAAACTACCCTGAAAGAATATAGAGATGTGACGGATAGCGATAAACGTCGGGCATCTGATATTGTAGAAGGAGTTTTTTCAACGCTTGGAGTAATAGTGGCAGACGAAAATCCGGTTCGGGCAGGGTAAGAATTGGCAACCGGATTGGCAACCGAGTATTATCCTGTATATTGAAAGTATGCGAAATTTAAAGAAAAACCGAGATAAACGGAAATTCCGGGTAAAATGCAGGTCTATCCCCTGATTTGTTCGGGACCAAGAGGCCATGGGTTCAAGTCCCGTCACTCCGACCATAATGATTGACTCATAAGTCTACCAAGACTTGTGAGTCAATTCTCTTTTATAATCCTGTTTTTAGGGAAAATACGCATATAGCAGCACAAATACGGTTGATGACTGGTGGATCAGCACCAGAAATCAACCGTTTTTTCTTTTGCAGGAGCAGAAAACTCGCTCAGTGTGTGAGTAATAAAAGGTGCGCGGGGACCGGATTTGAAGATGATTTATTGAGAAAACACACTCTTGTAGGTTTGTCAATGATGTGAGACCGAAAAAAACGAAAGAGTTACAGGTTTAGAAGATCGGTTTTGCTGACGGAGGGAGGGCGAAGCCCGACCGGAGTCAGCAAAACCGGGCGGCTTCCAGCTCCTGCCGCTTCTGGATCGGCGTTTTCCAGCCAAGGACGGCCATGGGAATACGGTTGGATCGCCGTAAATAGCGTTTCATCTGAAGTTGTAGATCCTCATATGAATAGAACTTCAGGTAATTATAGAACCGTTCCTGGTCATTCCTGTGGCTGCGTTCCACTTTGCCGTTATGCCAGGGCGTTTTCGGACGGATCGTCTTGTGGACAATGTGATGCTTACCGCAAAATGTATCCAAAGGATGAACGCGATTTGTTTTTTGCGTGTGAGTAAATTCTCCGCCATTGTCTGTCTGGATCATATCAGGTGCATAGCCAAAGTAAATGATTGCACGCTGCACAAAGTCTATCGTGCTGTAGCTGCTGGCTTCCTTGTAAGCGTATATGAACCGTTCCCGGCTGGCTTCTTCGATCATGGTATATTGGTAGAATTTCTCGCCATCCGTGCCCACATAACAGGCTGTCGGCACATATTTCACATCCATTTGCCACTTTTCCCCCAATTTCGTCGGCGTATCATAGTGTCCCAGATGCTTGGATTTTTTCTTCGTGGACTCCACTTTCTTCCGGTATCCAAGCCGGACAAACACACGATACAATGATCCCGGGTGTCTGCTGTAGGCCTTCTCCTGACGCAGTTTGCCGCATAGCTCGCAAATGCTGATGTTGGGATTGCGGCGATGGTAGTTCCGGATCCAGTGCAATTCTTCCTCTGTGTGCGCGTTGGGATGTTGGCTGTGGGGACGGTGTGACTTGGGCATAAGAGATTCCTTCGTGCCGTTATACAACCTGTTCCACCGCATGAGAGAGGCCTTTGAAATGTGATACCGGCGAAGCTAAGATCCTTTGTCTGGCGGTATAGCTTCACGGCACCTTCCTTTGTGCTCACCGTGTGGGGCAAATACCGCTTGCTGTTTTTCTTTTCTTGTGCTACAATATCCATGGCGATTGAGTCCTTTCGTTAGGGATTGTTGTGGTGACTCTATTCTAACGAACTCAATCGCCTTTTTCTATACCCTTTGGTCTCACATCAATTGTAACGCTACAATCTTTCTCAAAGCGCCCGAAAGATTTCATTGTGCAAGGGGGAAGAATATGATATAATACAGTATTACCGGGGGGGCGACATCATGAACCTTTATGTTTACAGCGATCCGTCCTTCAGAAGGACTCACTGGTTTTCCCATATTTTCTGCGGAATCACCGAGGCGGCGGAAAAGCGCCGGTATCGGCTTGTGCTTCTGACCGAGGCGCCGCGCAGTGCAGAGGACATTGCCGGAAGCGGACCGAGACCGGTGATCATCGTTATCGGCAACTCTGCGGCGGCGCTCGGTGAGCCGCTGAAGCGGATGTGGGGAGCGGGCATTCATACAATCCTCGTCAATTTCACGGCGGATGTTCCGTCGCCGCATGCAAGTGTCATCACCATGGATTATGCCGATGCGGTGGTACAGGGCATCCGCGCCCTGCGCGGCGGCGGGCGGACAAGGACGGCGCTCTTCGGCGTCTATCCGGATTCGCGGCCGGACAGGATCAAGCAGATCGGGTTTCTCGCCGAAATGTCGCGCCTCGGCGTCAAAGCGCCGGAGGCGGATGTGTTTACCGTATCCGGGGATCTCGGCGCATGTGTGTCCGCATTTCTGCCCGTGAGCGGGCGGTACGATTCGGTCATCTGCGGCAACGATCTCGCTGCCGTCGCTTTGAACCGTGCGCTCGGAAACCGCAGCGGTCAGATCGCGCTCGCGGGATTTGTTGACCGGGCGCTCTCGGATTTTTCGGTGCTTGTTCCGGGTATCCTCATGCTCTCGGCAGAACACCGCGAGTTCGGACGACAGGCGGTAAAGCTCTGCTCGTGGCTGCAGAGGAACGACGCCGAGGTTTCCGTGACCGTCAGGGTGCCGGTAACCGTAAGCGATGGACACGATGCGGAGATCGGCGAAGGCGATGATGCGGCGAGCCTTGAGTCGCTGCCCGGAGATCCGCTTGTGAACGAGATCCTCCGCGTCGAACGCTGTCTTTCGCTCTGCGACAGTATCGACATACGGATACTTCGCGGGATCTGCGGCGGGCAGACCCGTGCCGCCGTTGCCGAATCGGTGTTTATTTCGGAGCGTGCGGTCGGATACCGGCTGAAAAAATTATGCGCCGCCGCCGGATGCGGCGACACGGCGGCGCTTTCTGCGCTGATCGGGCCGTGGATCGCCGGCGGCAAAAATTGAAATGTGCGGAATGAACGGCAGCGTCCGTGAAAAATACCGACAGTCAGGAGAGAATTGCGTATGTCGTCAAAAACATTTACCCTTACCGCCCCGATCCTGCATTGCCCCATCGAGGATACCGACCGCATGTGGTATGTGAAGATTACCGACGATTCGACCGGGAAACAGTTTGCCGAATTTTATCTGGCGCTGACTGAGAGAAAGCCGGACTTTTATTGCCCGCTGTATCTTGACGCGCTCGCGGGCAGAACCGTCACGCTCTCGTGTGAGGATGAAAACGTCCCGGACACACTGTTTGACGGAATTATCTCCGGCGGACAGATCGAGGATCGGCAGGAGCTTTATCCGGAGCTGTACAGGGAGCCGGGACGTCAGAGAATACATTTCTCCTCCCGCCGCGGCTGGCTTAATGACCCGAACGGTCTCGTGTATGTCAACGGTGAGTTCCGTATGTGCTACCAGCACAACCCATACGGCCCGAATCACGGCGGCATCAACGTCAGTTGGGGACTTGCGGTCAGCACGGACGGCGTGCATTTCAGGGAATATCCCGATGCGATACGCCCGTCCGATGCGCAGACCCATATCGCCTCGGGAAGTGCGATCGTGGATCGGGACGGCTTGGCGGGCTTTGGCAAGGGCACCATACTGGCAGCCTATACGGCGCTTCAGTCCTGGATGTTTAAAAACCGGCAGCAGACGGCGGGCAACCGCGGGCAGATGCTGGAGTACAGCACCGACGGCGGTTTCACCTTTCACAAATTCCCGAAGGAGCCGATCATTCCCGTGCCCGCGAATGAGAGCTGGCGCGATCCGAAGCTCCTGTTCACCGAGGAGGGGAAGCTGTGTATCGCCGTTTATGAAACCTTTGAGGGGAAAAATTGCGTCAGCTTCTATTCGTCGGAAAACTGCACCGACTGGAAATTTGAGTCACGCTCGCCCGACCTCTTTGAATGTCCCGACCTTTTTCCCCTCCCGGTCGCCGGGGCGGAGGAGCAGCTCTGGGTGCTTTACGGCGCCGACGGGAGATATCTTGTCGGGGAATTCAGGGATTACCGTTTCACACCGCATGGCGGCGGGGGCTATCTCGATTACGGTCAGGCGGTCTATGCCGGGCAGACATGGAACTCACATCCGGACGGGACGGTGCGGTACCATATTGCGTGGATGATCGACGGCGGGCATACGTTTGCCTATGACAGGGAGAAAAATCACGGCGAACCGTTTGCTCAGTCCATGTCGCTCGTCTGTCGGTTGGAGCTTCACAAGGCGGGAGGGAGTTACCGGCTGTTCAGAACACCGATCGACAATATTGCCAAGCTGCGCTTTGATGCGGCGAATTTTGACGCGGCGGAGGAACCGACGGAGCTTTTTGTGCCGGGCGACTGCGTATTTACTATCGGAACAGATACGGATTTCACGGTCAGCGTCGGCGAAAACGGGTTTGACTACGATAAAGCGAGCGGGCAGCTTACCTTTACCGGCGGAAAGACCTATTCCCCGCACGGCGGTAGTGAACTGAAGGTGCGGATTATTACCGATGTCCGCTCGGTCGAATTTTTCGTGGCGGACGAGGTTTCGGCGACCTTTACCGATCCGGCGGAGAAAAAGATGCTTCGTGTCAACGGCGCAAGGGCGTCGGGTACGAAGTGGAGAATGCACGGGATATGGGAGTGAGCCGGTAAAAGCGGATCGCGAGATCCGGACGGCGGGCTTTAGTCACAGCGGATTCCTTGCGGGCGGCGGCTGCCAAACTCTGTCCTCCCGCCACCGCTGAGACTTTTTTCGCCCGATCCGATTTTACCGTGAACCGTGTATGATTTTTCCGCAACAAATTAAAAGCACATCTCTACGACATGGCTTCTGCTATGAAAGAGGACGACGAACTGCGCGAAATAGCCATTAAACTCAAGGGATTGTACACTGATGGTTTTCGTCATGTGTATTCTGAGTTCTTTGCAATGATCGTTGAAATAGCAAAGGATGATAACGCATATAGCCTAGATTTCCTATCCAATAACATAACGAATGTTAGAGCCTTAGTTGAACAGGATTATGTTGATGGAGAAAAAGAATTCCGAGGACTATATAGACCGCTAACAAAGTTGAGCGATCATATAAATCTAGAAATAGCTCGATACAGTTATTCGTCAATACATGAGCAGCGCGTATTAGATTTAGAAAAGCGCAATAAAAATTTGCAAACAGAGTTAGCTGATGCAACGGAAAAGCTGGGAGAAGCACAAAAATCGATGTCCTCTGTGCAAACAGAGCTCATAGCCGTCCTTAGTATTTTTGCTGCGATCGTATTAACCTTTTCGGGAAGCATGAGCTTGCTGGGCAACGCGCTTACCGGAATGGAAAATGCTCCGTTTTTCAAATCGGTGTTTTTTGTCTTGTTATGCGGTTTTATTATTACCAACGTCATTTTCTTAATGATGTATTTGGTAGGTAAAATTACCGGTAGAAATATATACGCGAAGTGCAAAAGCAAAGATTGTACCTGTGGCGAAGGCGGAGTTCCAAAATGTTGTGGATTAACAAGAGTCCGCAAAAGATTACCCTATGTCTTTTGGATAAATTTCCTTGTTATTCTTATGATGGTAGTTGATGTAGCAGTTTGGTATTTCGACAAACTGTATAATATCATCCCCTAACATCCGTCATTACTTTTGGTGCAAACACCCTGCATTTACACTTCGTTTGGTGCTAACATCGCATAACGAGTGTCCTTATAGGATTTGAGCATCCTATAAGGACACTCGTTTTCTATGCTCATTTTGCCAGCTTAACTGGCCGCGGCCGGCGTCGGATCGTATGTCACAACGACACCTCTCCGAGTCTTCATCGCGATTTGCGGAAGAGGAATATTCATTTCTTCCGGAATCTGAATAGAACCGATACAGTTGTAGACAATGCGAATTCGCTGTGTACGGCCGCCCGGTGTGTTTTCTGCCTGGTATACTTCTATACGGTCAATGAGTTCGGTTAAGACACGCGGTGTCAACTTTTTTATACGAGTATACTTTTTGACAGCCGCCATAAAGGTTTCTGTGGTGGTCGCTTTCGCGTTGGCTTCGTCAAAGGCCTCTTTCAGATAGTCGATCCGCTCCACAATCGATGCCTGCTCCTCTTCGTATTTTCGGGAGAGCTTCGCGAATCGGTCATCGGAGATTTTGCCGGTAGCATTGTCCTCGTAGATTTTCTCGAACAGCATATCCAGTTCTTTGTCCCGAGCCATCAGGGCCTTTAACTCGTTCTGACGAACCCGCTGATCGGTTTCCATACTTTTTTTTGGAATAGTCGGAAACCGTGGCGATAAATTCTTCCTCATGGTGGCAGGCGAAACGCGTCAGCCGCCGGATTTCACTTAATACGACATTTTCCAGAAAGTCCACCCGGATATAGTGGGTGGAATCACAGCATTTTCTTTTTCCCATGTTATAACCGGAGCAGCAGAAGTACTGAATATCCGGGTTACCCTGGTTAAAATGGAAGTGCATATTTCGGCCGCAGTCCGCACAGACAAGGATACCGGAAAACATATTCTTTTCTCCGCTCGCCGTCTTGCGCTTACGAACCTTGCCGCGCTTTTCCTGGATTCTCTCAAAGGTCTCCCGTTCGATAATCGGTTCGTGCACATCGAGGAAGACCATCATATTTTCCGGAGCGTTGCGGTAACGCTTCTTATTTTTGTAGGACTTGGAATAGGTCTTGAAATTGATGACGTCGCCGCAATACTCCTGCGTAGAAAGGATTTTGCATACGGTTGACGAGTTCCAATGACAGGGATCGTCATACGTCCGCTTGCCGGGCTTTTTCACGCCTTTGCTGATAGCATATTCCATGGGGGTCAACACCTTTTGCTCGGTTAATCTGACGGCGATCTGCTCGGTTCCTATCCCATCTAAAAACCATGAAAAAATGCTCCTGACAACCCTGGCAGCATCTTCGTCTATGATCCAGTGCTTGGGGTCTTCCGGATTTTTCATATAGCCATAAGGGGGAGCACTCAAGGGTTCACCAGAACTGCCTTTGATTTTGTTGCTGATCCGCCGCTTTTTACTGATGTCGCGGGCGTACCATTCATTAAACAGATTTTTAATGGGTGCCAGCTCGTTGTCGCCCTCAAAGGAATCAATGTTGTCCGATACCGCTACCAGCCGTATGTCGTATTCCGGGAAGAATTCCTCTGTAAGCCGGCCGACCTCGATATAGTTGCGGCCCAGGCGAGAAAGGTCTTTTACGAATACAGCGGCAGCTTTGCCATCCTGGAGCTGCTGCAACATATCACAAAAGGCCGGCCGATTCATGGTCACGCCGGAAATACCGTCGTCGCAGAAATGCACCAGGTTTGTATATCCCATTTCCTTTGCCACTTTAATCAGCAGCTTTTTTTGATTTGCTATGCTGTAACTCTCACCCTCCAAATCATCATCACGAGATAGACGCTCATAAAGAAATGCTGTTAAGTCCCGCTTATTTTTACTATTTGACCGCTTCATACTGCCTCCTTCCCGCAGCCAAATAAACAGTACCAGGAGATAGAATCGCAGCTGCTTATGTATTGTCGATCTCATTCTGCATGAGCTTCAGCAGAACAGACCCTAATGTTTCCTGACTGTCAGCCCGGAATTTCGGCTCTACAATAAAGGTAGTATTACCAACCATATACGTCTGTTCCTGCTCAAGCTCTTGCTGTACCTGCTCCTTTTGCATAAGCGTTCTGTCTGTTTTGCTCAAGCATTTCGCCTCCCCCAAAGCCCGTATAGGAAGACAGGGAAGGCGCCGCAAGACAGCTTGCTGCGATAGCCCAGATAACTGGGTATGTCTTCAGTATACGGGACGCCATGGCTTTGTCAAATTTCGTTTGTAGGTTTTTTTGCGGAAATACCGGTTTGTACGAAAACCATTGTGGACGGGTTTTTCCGGTCCCACCCGCAGGGGATATGCCGCGGCGGCCGACAGCTCCCCGGAACTTTGTGCATACGATGCACAAAGTTCCACGAGAGAACCGCTTCATAACAAAAATCGTTACGGCCGTCTGCAGACGGCGCCGCCAAGCTCCAGCGACAAGTGTCTTCCGGATCGTCGCACCGCTGCTATGTCGTACAGCGGATTTACCGCTTTCTGCGCGCTCCCCAGATCGTTCCGCGGCATATTACCATGATGCCTTCCGGCATATTTGTCAAGGTTCCAAAGGGACATCTATCTCACCGGCCTCGCCGTCCCTATAAGACGGGCGGCGGCACGATAAGGACTAAAATACATTCTCCGTTCAGATAACGGATAAGTTTTCTGCGAAGGGGGATTAGACTTCGCACAAGTGTGATGCTCATTTCCTGCCGTAAATCCTCGTTCAGACGGGTGCCGCAACAGTAGCCATCGTCTGCATACACAGGCTCAACGGCCGCTTTGCCGATGTAGGGATCGTAAAAGGCAAGAAATTTACTGTCCGTTTCCGGAGCCGAGCGTATCAGATCCAGAACCAGGTCAGCCGGCGGTACCGGACAGTTGTGACAGCCTTTATTCATCATCGACGCCCATCCTCCTTTTTATGGCGCGTATGGCGTTTTACTTATGCTTTTCCACCATGCCAATGCTGACGCCGAGTTCAAGGGCGATCTGCTTCAGGGGGATCTTAAGAACAACATTCTTCAGCAGAACCAGCCTTTGCGTTTCTGTCAGGCTTCGCAAGGCATCGGCCAGTTCCGGGTTTAAGACAGGGATTTTAACTCCCTGCACGTCGATCAGTTGGCAGAGTACCTTCTCAAGCTCTGGGTCGTCATAGTGCAGATCCTCAGCATATTTGTCCAGTTCGACAAAGACAATGCCGTATTTGCGGGGACGCTTTTTGTTTCGGTAATAGCGGCGTTTGGAGTTGCTGATAACGGTTTTCAGGTACTTATCTACATAGTCGAGCAATTCACTGGTGATGTCTTCGAACGAAAAATCCGTCTTCATACGCCCTCACCTTTGCCCTTTCACTAAAGCCACAAGGCAAGAAATTGGGCGAATTTATACCTATGATTGAAATTTTTTAAAGATGTAATTGTTACTTTGAGCGATTTAACGACTTAATAAAAAAACCAAATTTCCCTAAATATAGAGGGAAATTTGGCGGTATGGAGGGAATTTTTTATCTATCGCTCAGGAGACTATTTTCCTTTTGATAAATCCTTGATTACGATGATATGAGTGTGTTAATGTGCGGTTTGGAAAATGTGACCTGTGGATAGCTTGAATTCTTGAGGCAAATGAAAAGAAACAAGGCATATTTACAAAATAATGGGATAAAGCGAAGTGGCTATGGACACGCCTCCAAAATCCCTCTAGTATTTTATCTTGCTTGCGATTCAATTCCGGCAAATAATCAAGTAGCAATTTACATTATGTCCTCATGCTCTATATATCTGAACCATCCAAAAACACAGTGCGCCCGGTGGCAATGGCTTCGTCCGCTGCAAGCGCCACCCGGAAAGCGCTCCACGCCTCCTCGATGGTAGGGTCGCCCGGACCGCCCGTTTCAATCATGGCGATCAGGGCCTTCAACTGGGCGTACATATCTTTATACTCCGCCCGTACGTTGATGGTTTTATAGCTGTCGGTATCGCTGCGCAACAGGGTGATCAGATCCCCCTCCTCGCAGTCGCTGCCCCGTTGAGCCTGGAGCTCGAGCGTGATCCTCCCTTTGGTGCCGATAAACTCCTTGATGTTGGACGAGCGCATGCTCTGGCCCCATCCCGCTTCATAAAAGCCTTTGCAGCCGTTCTCCAGGCAAAAGGACACCATGGTGTAATTGGTGCGGGGCGCGTCCGGCTGTGTCTTGGTCCCAAATCCGGAAACCTGGGTGATTGACGAGCCGGTGATCCACTGCGCAACATCGTAATAATGGACGCCGCAGTCCACCGTAGGGCTACAGTCCTCCAGCAGGCGGCAGTAGCGGGACCAGTTCATGGCGTGATGGTTCTGTACCATGCGCAGCAGCCTGAGCTCGCCAATCGCTCCCTCCTGCACCAGCTCCCTCACCTTTTGGTAAGAGCGGTTATGGCGCAGGATATGCGCGACCAGCACTTTTTCCGGGGCTTCCCGCACCGCCTGGACAAATTCCCGCCCCTCCGCAAGGGTGCGGGCAATGGGCTTTTCGCACAGCACATGCTTGTGGTGTGCCAGGCAGTCCCGCAAAATGGGGAGGTGGGAATCCGTATAGGTGGCGATAATCACAATATCCACCTGGTCGCTTTTTAAAAAAGGCCGATAATCCTGCCCCCAGGCCAAGGCCCCGCAGCGGTGGGCGGCCTGCGCCACCCGCTCCGGGTCCTGGTCCACCACCGCTTCGATACGGATATTTTCCCGATAATAAATATCCAGCAGATGCTGCATACCGATGTGCCCGCAGCCGATCAGCAGTACGCCATAAGTCTTCATAGTCCGCCAAACACCCTCACGATGCTTTTACATCTTTTCTATTTTGCCCTGCAGGAATTCCACCGCAACGCGGATATCTTCCGCCGGATCGCTGCCGACTTCCCGCTCGACGACCAGATAGCCGTTATAGCCGATTTCCCGAAGAGCTTTCAGATACGCGTCAAAGTCCACCCAGCCCTTGCCCAGAGGAGTTTCCAGGAAATATTCCTCCAGGCGCAGGTCGCCGATGCCTCCCTCTGCAAAGAAATCATAGATCACCTGCGGATCGGTCTTTTTCAGCATCACACCGTCCTTGGCATGGGTATGGACGATATAGGGGGCCAGGACACGAACAGCCGCTACTGGATCATCGCCGGTAACCATCACCAGATTGGCCGGGTCAAGGTTCACGCCGACACCTTTGGAATCCAGGCTGTCCAAAAATTTCCGCAGGCGGACGGCTGGCTCCGGTCCCGTTTCAATGGCAAACCACGCGCCCTGCTTATGCGCATACTCCGCCAGCTGGTTGCAGGCTTCCTGCATGACCTTATAGCGGTCGCTGCCGCTGTCGGCAGGGATGACACCGATGTGGGTGGTCACGACGTAGCTGCCCAGCTCCAGCGCCAGATCCACAATCCGTTTTGAGCGTTCAATTTTCGTCGGATTCTCTGTTGCGACGACAAAGCCGTGACCGCCCAGATCACCACAGAGTGCCGAGACTTCCAGCCCGTTGTCCTCCAGCTGGCAGCGTTTGAGTGCAATCGTCTCTGGAGTCTGTGTCTCCGGAGACATTTCCCCCTCAACGGCGTACAATTGTACGCCGTCCGCACCTAATTCCCGGCATTTTTTCAGGCTGTCCTCGAAAGGCAGCCGCAGGGAATCCGCCATGACGCCAATCGAAAATGCCGCCATCGCTTTTCTTCTCCTTCCTGATCGACACTCCACCTGCTTCCGGAAATCTCCACGAGCGCTGAAATCAAAACTGGTTAAGGAGTTCCAGAACGGTTTTCAACTCTTCCGGCTTCACTTTATCAACGGGTTTACCGTTTGCCACACAATCCGCAAAATAGACAATCTCATTTGCATAGGCATTCGTTTTCGGCAAATTGATCGCACTGGCTCCCGCTTGACTGTCCGACGACAAATCTCGCTTGGTTCCGTCAATTTCATGCGCCGTCAGCTTTTGCCCGTCAAATATAAGCACTGCTTTTTCAAACTGAAAGCGGAATTCCGCGATAAACGGAACCGCCGGAGCATACCAAGCCGATTCCGCGCTGATGAAAGCACCGTCGTATTCATAAATGGCGCTTAAGCTGTCCTGATCCGGACGCTTGACCCGAACCGTTTTCACAGACGTTGGTTTTCCAAACGCATATACCATGAAGTCCAGATCGTGAATATGCAGATCAAACGGCACCAGTCCGCTCCGCTCTTCATCCGTCATCCAGCCGTCCCAGCTCCACCTCGGAATTTCGCTGACGCGCGTCATGCGTCCGGAAAGCAGTTTGCCGTACCTCTGCGAGTCGGCAATGTCCTTTATCTGCGCATATTCCGGCCAAAACCGTAAAACATGGGCCACCATAAACTTCACGTTATTCTTTTCCGCTGTGCTGTAGATCCGGTCCACATCCTCTTCTTTCAGAGAAATCGGTTTTTCACACAACACATGGATACCCCGCTCCAGCGCGCGGACAGCGTAATCCGCATGCAGATAGGTGGGCAGACAGATATCCAAAATATCCAACTGCTCGCTTTTCAGCATCTCTTCAAAGTCCGTATAGTGCCGTTTGCCCGGATACATTTCCAGTCGCTCCGGACGAACATCACACAGCGCCGTTAATTCCGCGTTCTCCATTTCTTCCCAAGCCGGAATATGGTTCCCGCTGATCCCGCCGACGCCTACCAGTCCTACCTTCAACATAAAATTACCCTCCATATACTTCGTTAATCATTTTTTCCAGGAAAGCCTTTGCGTACAGCACGTCTTCGTCCTGCTGCGCGCCGTCGATTTCCCTCTCAATGGTCACATAGGAGTCATAGCCCAACTCCCGCAGCTTGGTAAACAGCGCCCGAAAATCCACCTTGCCGTCCCCAAGACGTACCTCTTGGCCCAAATCGTGCCCATTGGTGGGATAAAAGCCGTCTTTGGCGTGAATGTTGCGAACATACCGCCCAAAAACATCCAGAGCATCCACTGGGTTTGCCCGACCGTAAAGGATCAGATTAGCGGTATCCAGATTGACACCCAGATTATCCAGCCCCACCTTTTCAAAACAGCGCAGCATGGTCACCGGTGTTTCCTGACCTGTTTCAAACAAAAGAACCTGCCCGTTTTCCTTTAAATGCTGGGCCACGGTGCGCACCGCCACACAAAAGCTGTTAAAATTCGGATCGTTGGGATTCTCCGGGATGAAGCCCATATGGGTCACCACATCGGTAATCCCCAGCAAGTGGGCAAAATCCGCCCCGGCGCACAATGTCTCTACGCGCATTTGCCGGTATTCCGGGGGGACCAGCCCCAAGGTGATCTGGCCGTCATAAAAATCCCACACGGCGGGGCCTTCCCACCCGCACCAGAATGCGGACACAGTGATCCCATACCGGCCGAGCCACTCCGCCAGCTGTCCCGCGTTTTCCCGGGTCCACAGCGTGGGCTTCCAGGCCAGTAGCTGGCAGGAATCAAAGCCGTTTTGCTTCAGTATTTCGAATTTTTGTGGCATCTCTTCCATAGAATTCAAATGAACACAGGTTCCAATTTTCATTTTGCACTCCTCCTTGCGCTATTTCTGATGACTTTTTGGCAGTCTGTTCAAGCCATACAAAATGCCGCTGGATAATACAAAGAACGCGATACAAAGTATGTAATGAGTGTCCTCTCCGGTTCCCGGATTCGGGTGCGGCTTATCTGTTGACGGAGTTGTCGTCGTCTGTGGCTCTTCATCCTTATAAGTGGCTATAATTTGTATTTCGTTGCCAGGCATTTTAAAAGAGGTAACAGCACTGTTTTCATCCTCCAATGTTATGCCGCCTGATATGACCACCCATTTATCAAATTTCTTACCAACAGGGGCTGGATTCGCTGTCAATGTAATTTTAGCCCCCTCTAATGCAGTGGAAATCAGCGTATCGTTCTGTGAAGCTGAACCGTTTGTCACAGAGATTGTACATCCGGTAAATTCATAAATTTGAAAACCAGCGGCATTTCCTTGGCCTATATACCCGTTTATCAGTCCTCTGCTGTTATAATTAAAGAAATACCTGCCGCTTTCAAATAAAAAGCCCGTATTAGATGAGCTTATGAAAAAGATGCTGCCATCCGTCTCCAAAACAGCCGGGCTGCTATTTCCATCAGCAGCAGGGAACTTTACAAATTTCTGACCATCTCCGATTAGCCAACCATCGTTGCTTTTTGAAAATACCCATTCTCTGTCTGCGTATTCTCCGTATATGACATCTCCGGTCAATCCAGAGGCGCTTAAAACATCAAAGCCTGTACGCTGATTACCTTCAGCGCCCTTTGTAACTACCTCGGGAATCATAAAGCTGTCACTGGAAGAACATATCAATAGATATTTGGAGCCATCCTTCAACCTATCCGTGTTCGTAATTCGGGTATATTGTCTGCCAACGCCCACCTCCGGTTTCGGAATTACATCTTCAATAAGCGAGGTATCCGTTACCTTTGTCAGAGATATGGTTAAGGGAGAGGTATACACCGTTGTATTCGGAGAATACCCGGTTTCGTTCTGATAGGAATTGGTAACGCCTGCAGATTTTAAAGCATGCACGCCGTTCTGGTCATAGCGGGAGATGGTCAGCGTATCGCCTTTGATTTGGAAGGCCGTCATGGTCAGAGCATCGTCAGCTCCGTTGTGGTTCTCATAATATCCGGTGTAACCCGCATTCATATAGGTAAATTTCAGTGTTTCACTCTTGAAGTCCGTTCGACTGTTTTGGGCGATCAAAATATTGTCACCCTTTTGGAGGAAAACCGCACTCCCACCCAAGTAATCATCCCAGCCATTGGAATGGTCGTGTCCAAATAGAAAAACAATGTTCAGGCCCTTGCTTCCAGCTTCATTCAGCACATCAAAAATGTACTTGGCATACATGGCATCTCCGCCGGTTTTGGTGCGCATACTGTAATGAAGCGGGAGATGCGACACAACGAATATAGGCCGGTCATATTGAGCACTTAATTTTTCATTCATGTACTCAAGCAGATTCTGTGCAGTTTGCTTAATGGTCTGCTCATTGGAGTTGGTCCACATATAATCATCTTCGTTTATTACAAAAACCCCATACTCACCACTGGTGGGATCGTTGCTGCCACTTGCGCTCATTCCTGCGCTTCCGATTTCTGTATCGTGGTTGCCCTGAGCCATAATCACGTTATGGGGTGCCATATTGCTGACAGCATCCTTGAGGGCATCCACACCCGCTTTGGTATCCTCCACTCTCCCAGTCATATCGACATCATAATCTCCGCAGCACAGAAATCCATCGGCTTTTATGATGTTGTTCGTCTCCATTTGGGAGAGAATTTTTTGGATAACGCCTTTTCCACCCTCATTTCCCTGAGGATTGGGATACTGAAAATCAGAGCAGGCAATCAGTGCTGTGGTCTCTTCCGCAGCAGCAATGCTTATGGGAGCTGTCAGACATAGACAGAAAACCGATAGGAATGAAATGACCGCAGACAATCTCTTCATCATTTGTTCTCCTCCTTATTTACATTTTTTCAGCAATCAAGTTAAACTCAATTTATCACGATCATCTCGCCGGCAAAGGTATTGCGTTCAACACATATATTCCCGCAGTTTTCAAAAGACAGACGGCAGGTGGGACTCAGGCCCGAAATGCGATTGTCGCAAAAGACAATATCTTCCGTACAGCGTGCTTGCAGAATCCTTTCATTTCCCTGAGAAAATGCAATCTCGTTGTCTGCCACGGTAATATGCCGGTGGACAGAGCCCGCATAGCGGCTGTTTTCGGGCAGTACCTGCAGAAAAGCACCGTCTCCTCCGCGATAGACGTTGCCGCGCACCGTCACATCGGTTACACGGCCGGACTCATACCAGGAGCGAGCGTCGTCTGCTATCAGAATCCCGCACATCTTGACCCTATAAAAACGGTTATTCTCGATCAGCACCTTTCTCCAGGTCGACACCAGAATCCCGCGGGTTGGCACCCGTTCAAAGGTGTTCGCGCGAATGATAACCGTGGGTGCAGCCGTTAGGTTTTCCACCATCATCCCTTCGCTGAAGGCCTCCGACACTTCCTCGTCCAGCTCCAGCAGGATTTCCCGCGGAGACAGTTCACATGCCGAAATGACCGTTGCCTCCGCGGCAAGCAGCAGGGTATCCGGATCCACCGCCGCCACGGTATCGCCAGGTTCAAATCCGCCGATACCGTAGGTCTGCGCATGCATGAACCGTATGGTAATACAGCGACCCTCTTTTTTCACGATTTGCAGGTGCGTCCCGTGGATGTTGATCGTGTCATCGTGGGCCCCTACAAAGCATCCGTTTTCAATCACGATTTCCCCCCGGCAGCCGGAAAAGTGCATGATATCGGAGGAACAGGCCGCCGTTCTTCCACGGCTTGGAAGAACCTGCAGGCCGTCGACGTAAATGTTTTCACTGTTTTGCGCAATCAGGCCCATCTCATGCATATAATGGATGACGATGTTTTTCAGCGTAATCCCCTTTGCGGATGAAACCAGAATACCGCATTCGTTTCGATAGGGATCCCGCATCTGAAATACATAGCCCACCTGTGCGCCATAGGGATTTTGGTTTTCATCTCCTGTATACCAAAGGCGGAGAACACCGGTCGAGAGCTCCTCCCACACGGCGTTTTCATCCTGCATCGGGCCGTATTCACGCCAGGTCAAGCCGCTTTTCGGATCATAAAGCTGCGAAACCCCGCGGGAAAAGGCAAAATTTTCCCCATACCATTCGATTTTCCCGTCCCGAATCCGGTAAAGGCTGTCCGGATGCACCCGGCAGTCCAGATATCCTTTTCCCAAAGCGATGACCGTCATTTCTGTCAGAGTGGGATGAGGCGTTTCAAAAATCATGTTCTTCAGAGTAATATTCTGGCAATTCAGCAAGCCCATCAGAGTCATCTGACCGTGGAACCGGATCGTACTGCCGTTGCCATTCAAGATCATGTTCTGTACGCTGTCGAATAGAACAGCAAAGTGGCGGGTGATCTGATCGCCGTCTTTCCCGGAATCGGTGTTGGTAACAAATATATCCTTTTCTATGAGTGCATCCGCATAGATATCGTAATTTCCAAAGCGAAGATTTATCTCGCAGAGACCGGGAAGGGCTTCTGCTTCTTCAATGGCCCGCCGCAGAAAGGGCGCTATGTTTTGCCCGTCGTCGGGCAGAATTCCGAAGTCCTCCAAATACAGCCGTCGTATCTGATTCATTCTGTAAGCCTCCCTGTACGGAATGGGGCCGCCACCAAATCGTCGCCGTTATATAGGTTGATTGTGCAATTATTGCAAAAACCCATGCGTACCTCCATCGGGCAGGAAACCGATTCCGCCCAAACCAGCATGGTGCTTCCCGAAAGCTCCGCTTTCGCAGGAACAAGCTGGCCATTCTCATCAGCTATATACAGCTCGGACACCTCTTCCCGACAGACCAATCCACTGTCCGCATGATCAAAACGGAGTTCCACCTTGCTGCCGTTACGGTGCACCTCACGATAGATGGGACCGCTGTATTCCACAGATTTGTGATAGACCAGCTTCTCCGCCGCCAGGAACAACCGCTGCGCCATCGGCTGCTTTTTCAGCGGATGGATATTGTCACACTCCCCGAGATCGGAAGTGGTTATCATTGCCACGCCCGGGATCTGCCTGGAAGCCGCAATTTGACGTTCAACCATTTGCGGGTAATCTTCCGGTGAGCCATATCCAAAGGGGGCCAATTGAACCGTGAGGAAGGGAAGCTCGTCGCCCCACGCCCGCCTCCAGGCCGATACCAAAAGGGCGAACAGGCTATCATAATTTTCCGAGTCGACGACATTGTTTTCCCCCTGATACCACAATATACCCCGGATGGAATAGGGAATAACCCTTTGTACCATATTCCGATAAAGCACCCCAGGCCAGCTCGGCCAGTAAGGGGCCGGAAACGGTTCCGCCGGCCATCGGATCGGCTCTTTTCGGGCAAACGCAGAGGGACCGTATTCTTCCAGAAAGGCGAATGCGTCCCACGCCCGGCACTCTGCTTCCATCGCTTTCTGGAATTCGGCGTATTGCCGTTCATACGTTTTCAGATCCAGCGTTCCGAGGCAGGTATTATACTGCTCCTGCGCCTTTTGCAGTGCCGGATGTGTCAGAATATGCTCCCGGGGGATCCATGCTTCTATTCCCGAGCCGCCGAAATTGCAGCTTATAATGCCGACGGGAATTTGCTCCGCCTGCTCCAGCAGTTGGGCAAAAAAAGCCCCGATAGCGCTGAAATGCAGCATGGTTTCCTCTGTACACACGCTCCAGCCGGTATCCACGGCAGCCACACTTCCAAAATGCCAGCGGTGACCGGTGAAGTCCGGCCTGGTACGGCGGGGAACGGTGAAAAAACGAATGCGGCTGTTGGCACCTTCTGCCGCACGGGTCAATCCTTCTTCTACCGCAAATGTCGGCTGCTCCATGTTGGATTGCCCGGCCGCCAGCCAGACCTCACCGATCATCACGTCGGTTATATGGACGGAGGAATTTTCATCCTGTACAGTTAATGTATAGGGACCGCCGGCAGGTATGGGCGGCAGGATTAACCGCCAATGTCCTTCTTCGCACAGGGTATAGACCTGATGAGCTCCCAACCGCGCGCATACTTTTCCGCTTCCTTCTCCCCAAATGGGGAGATATTTTCCCTGCTGCAAAACCATATGGTCGCTAAATAACGGCGGTAATCTCACCATATGCGTCGGTCACTCCTTACTTTTTCAGGGTCGGGTTTTCCGTCAGATAACGCCGGATGATTTCCTGGCTGACGCCGTTGCTGCCGATGACTTCCTTGTAAAAGGATGCGCTGGGCTTCGGCGTGCGTTCAAAGGTGTTCCGATTGACCTCATAAAGGCCGAAACGGGGAACAAAGCTCGACCATTCGTAGTTATCCAGCATGGACCAGTACAGATAGCCGCGCACATCTACACCAAGATTGATCGCTTCGCGGACAGCAGCCAAATAAATCGCAATAAAAGCAATCCGAAACCGGTCGTCGTCGCAGCTGCAGCCGTTTTCGCTGATATAGACCGGCTTATCCGTCAGCCGGCTGAGATTGTTGATAATACATTCGGGGTTGAATTCCTCCAGATAAAAATCCCGCGGGATCATCTGCATCTTCTTAAAAATAAAGCGTTCACCCCATGTGCTGGCTTTCCGGGCGTCGATCAGATCCCGTACATAGCTGTTGATGGACCAGAAATCCACGGTATCCTTGACATCCGGCGCATATATGCCGTCACGGAATGGATACAGTATCTCACCTGTACGCATCGCATGAAAGAAAAACTCGTGATCACGCAGGTCGTTATACTGCGCCAACGTGGTATCCCAGCGGTCCCACGGACGCTTGGCCATATATTGCACCAGCGCATGGGCAGAACTGACAGGACGGTCCGAATAGCGCTTGATGACATGATAACCAAGCGCGTGGAACTGTACGCAGGCCAGTTTCAACTGAATGTGTTCTTCGTCGTTATACAGGTTAAATTCGTTGAGCACGTTCCAGAAATCCACATAGGGGGCAATCTGCGGCACGATAAATTCCAAATACCGTTCAAAATACTTGCGGTTTTCCAGCTTAGTAAAATGTCCCCGTTCTTCAAACCACTGCGGGTGCGTCTGATGGACCATCGTCGCAAATACACGGATCCCCCGGGATTTCAGTTCGGCGAACAACGCCACATAATGGTCGGCTGCCTTCTGGTCAAAATGACCCTCCTCCGGTTCAATCCGGCTCCACTCCACCGATGTCCGGAACGCCTGAAGTCCGGTTTGTTCCGCCAAATCCACATCGGTTTTCCACAGCTCGTAGCTGTTGCAGGCCAGGCCGGACCGCTCCGCATAATGCTGGTCGATTTCCTTTTTCCAGTTCTGCGAATGGATATTATTGCCCTCTACCTGATGTCCGGCGTAGCCAGCTCCCCACAAAAAGTCCTTTGGCATTTGAAAATCTGGCAAAGAAAAAATATCAAACATGCCGTTTTCACCCTCTTTTACTTTTAGTTTGCCCTTTAACGGGCCCTACCGCCCGAAAGCGGTAAGGCCCGTTTTGGCGCTTTTACTGTACAACAAAGCTGTGCAGGATATTGTATCCGTTGTCGTAGTCGATATTGTTATCCAGGCGGGCGGTTCCGCCGCCGTTGGACCGAAGCTGCAGCGCGATGCGGTACTCTCCGGCCGCTGTCGGTGTGTCGAGCGTCGCCGTGACCTGATGGGTGAGCTGCTCGCGGTTATTGTAATGCGACGGGTCGGTAGCGTACCAGGTCGATGGGTCTCCCGCCGCCGCAGAGGCAACCTCTTGGCCGTCCTTGTTCAGGATCACCAGCCGGCTGGTCATGTTGAACGCAGCCGCCATACCGTAATTTTGCAGGGAAAGCGTCAGGGACAGCTTTCCTTTTTCCGGTTCCCTTACGGACAACTGCGTGGCGCTCAGCCGGTATCCCAGATAGTCCTTCATGTAATCGAAAGCGCTGCGCTCCACCGTGTTGCCGTCCTTATCCTTCAGCCAATTGGGTGCATAGGTCATCCCGTTGGCTTTCAGCCACTTTTCGGTGACAGGCTGCTGTTTCCAGCGGTTCATGGCGTTGTCGTTAATGAGAAATTGATTCGTTCCCGTCTCTCCTGAGTCCACATAGCCGTTCTCCGCGCTCAGGGTCGTCAAATGATGCTCGGCAGCGCCCAAAATGCAGGCATAGCCGTCGGGATACAGATCGTTGGACCAGAACCAATAGGAAACATACAGTTCGGCGTCGTTGGGAGCGTTATATCCGGTATTTTTCTGATATTCCCAAGGCTCAAGGCCTACACTGTAGTCCTGGTTTCCCAGGTTGGAGGTGTCCTGGATGCCGAAGAAACAGTCATCGTTATAAGAGAGGGTGACCTTCCCAGCGTTTTCCTGCGAAATAAAAGAGCGATAGCCCGGGCTGCGAAGCTGCAGGGACATCCCCTCCGGCAGAATCTTCTCTATAATGGCATTTACAACTGTGGACCGGTCCGCCTTGGGAGAATCCGAATGCCATTCGCCGTATTGGCCGATAAATCCGGCCTGCAGCGCTTGGATGATGTCCTTGTTTCTTTCAACAAACCCATTCTCCCCGATTTGATCGATATGCGTGCAAATCTCATTCGTGGTTGGGAACCGGGTATGATAATGATGAATGTTCCAATAGGCGAACCGGAGCAGCACCTGAATATGGTTCTCCCGGAAAAGCTGCATAATGTAATCGGCCTTTTCGAAGAAAGCGGCATCCAGTGTCAGCGCGGCGGCATCCGAAGCCGACGAGCGGCTGCCCTGGAGATATTCGCCGATGTACAGGTACACCACATAGGTGGTGCACGGAACCTTAGCGGTATCGAAGCGTTTATTCACCGCCTCATCAAACTGTGCCTTAATCGTCTCCTTCGTCAGGTTCGGGAAATCCGTAAAAATGATAAAGCCGCGCAGGCCGCGATTAGGATTGTCATCCAGAAAATGATTGTTTTCTGCCAAAAGTGTCGTATATCCTCGTTCCACGACCGGGCTCCCTTCCACATTGCCGCTGATATCATAGGGTAAATCCGTTGGCGGGGTGACGGCATCTGCATTTCCGGACGCTGCCAGATTCAGCATCAAAGCGCAGCACAGCGATAACGGCAGCAGAAGCGCCAGCACGCGTGTCCATTTTCTCTTGTGCATTTTCGTATCCTCCTTTAAGCCTTTTGGTTTTTCCGCTTTTTGCGGATCCACAGCGTCAGGGCCAAGCCGCAGGCCACGACCACCACGCCCTCTGCAACAAGGGCGATCACCCACCAATCTACTCGGAAATGAGTAGAAGAGGGATTGATTTCGCCGCTCTGTCCGCCCGGATAATACACCGTATCCCGGATATACTCCTTGGACCAGCCGGCCAGCGCATAAGGATCCGCCGCCGCGGTGGTTACTGTGATATATTCGTAGACAGCAAGCGTCTCGTTCTGCTTGTCATAGGCCTTAACCACCACCGCATAGCGGGTTTCCCGTTTCAGCCCCGTCAGGGTACCGCTTGTCGTAAAAGCATCCCTGGAAGACGCCAGCGTATAGAGCGTTCCCTCGCCGTCTTCTGCCGCCTCATAGGCTTCCATCCCGTAATGATGAGCGTCTGGCAGCGCCTCCCAATACAGCATCACACGCTGCGAAAAGACGTCTCCCTCCTCGGCCGGCTGAATGATCTTATCGGTGGTTTTGCTGGGCAGGGCAACAAAGTTATTTGACGTCCCGCCAGCCGCCAAAACGGACACGGATCCTGTAACGCTGACAAGCAAAAACAGGACGGCGCCTAAAAACCGCCGGAACGCTTTTTTGCACATATCATGAAACACTTCCTTTCATGGATAACCGTTGTGTTCGCCGGGAAACGATACGGAGCTTACGCCGGCCGCACCATTCTCCAGTGAATCACTAAGCCTGGTCTTTTCTCTTTTGGGCAATAGCGGCGGCAGCCAGTCCGCCTGCGCTCATGAGCGACAGGATCAGCAGCAGGAAAGGCCAGAGCCTGCTGTAACCAGTTTTCGGAGGATTCACTGTATTGGCTTGGGTGGTTCCGGTTGTATCTGCGGAGTCACCTTTTCCCGATGTCGAGGGCTGCACCGCCGCCGTGGTTGTGGCTGCTTCCGAAGCAGTGGTGGTCTCCTCCGAAGTGGTGGTGGTCTCCTCCGAAGTGGTGGTGGTCACTTCCGAAGTGGTGGTGGTCACTTCCGAAGTGGTGGTGGTCTCCTCCGGTGTAGCCGGATAGTACACGGGATCCCGCGTGTACGCGTCGGAATTTGTAACGGCGGCATAAGGATCCGTCGCTGCGGTGGTTACCGATACCGGCGCATAAATGGCAATCACCCGGTTATGCGCATCATAGGCCTTGACAACCATCGCGTATGCGGTCTCCGCCGTCAGATCCATCACCGTGCCGCTCGTGGTGAAGGCTTCCCGGGAGGATACCAGCGTATACAAAGTGCTTCCGTCATCTCCCACAGTCTGGTAAGCCTCTATGCGGTAATGGTGGGCATTCGGGAAAGCCTCCCAATACAGCATTACGCGCTGTGAGAAAATATCCCCCGCCTCGACCGGCTGAATGATCTTGTCGGTAGTTGGGGCTGGCAGGGTGGGGCCGGAGTCGCTGTCCTGGGTGACGCCCAGCATCGAACTGACGATCACACCATCTCCGCCCGCATGGGCGAAGGCGAATTGGATGGCGGTAATGGACGAAAGGCTCGTATCCTTTGCAAGAAGAGGTATGCTGGCAAGCGGAACCTTGACAAAGCCTTCAAAACCGGCAGGAAGGGCGATCAGACTGTCGGCGGTGACGGAGCGCAGCGCCTCGCAATGCTCCCACTCATCGCTTCTGACCGACAGGAGCTGATACGGCTTTCCGGAGCCCAGCCGGCATTCCGCTTCGCCGCCGCCGCTCTTGGCGGTCACCTTGAGCGCCAGGTAATTTTCCTCGCCCGCTGTGTTTTTCACATAGAACATCAGATGGGAAAGGCCGGCTTTCTCGACGCTGGCATATGTAAAGCCCGTCCAATGGCTCACATCGTACAGCGAGTATACCGCGCCTTCCAGCTCCCATGCCTGGTTCAATGTGATGCGAAGGGCATCGTTTTGGTTCATGGCAGGGATGGGGCTGGGAATCGTTTCCGTCGTAACCTGACTGCCCTTGGTAGTCGCGGTTACGGTCGGAGAGGTCGTTTCAGGAAAAGAGGAAACCCTCCAACGGTTCGGTGCCAGGTAGGAATTATCGATTTTCTCACCGTCCTCCGTGGCCATAAAAAGTGGGCCAAAGGTCAGTACACCGGCCTCGCCACCCACCCTCTGGGGGTACATCTTCACGGATAGCAGGGTATCTTGGGTGAAATTCGGTACAAAACCGCCATCATGTCCCAGGGACTCCCACGGAATAAACACATAGCCGTTAAAAGCGCTGTCAAACTCCGCACAGCCCCACCAGGTGTCGTTATCGGCTTTGCTTCGGACAGCCGTTCGCTCTTCCCATTCGTCAGCACCGCTTGCCAGTACGGAATAGGAGGAGCCAACCCTCTGCATCAGATCGGGATCCCACTCGTTGTTCCAACGGCTTGTATCATTGCACTTGACGCCGGCAATGAAGCCGACTTTGTTGGCCGAAGGCAGATCCACATAGAATACCAGACCGGTTGATCCGTTGACGGAGGCATTGTTGACATCCAGCTGTGCCCGGTTGCCGTGCTGGCTGGTGAACCAATCGCCGGCAACAAGGGGATTGTCTGCGTCAGTGGTCGAAATTCGGCTGGCCTTCATCCCATTTCCCAAGGGATTCGCCTCCTCTGTCGATACATTTTGCGCACTGTTGTTCACAGTAACTCCCTCGATGGAGGTGACGCGGACGTTGTCAGCGGGGAGGGAAAGACCACCGTCCGCTGCCAGATACAGGGGGCCGAAGGTCAGGGAACCGGCGTCGCCACCCAGCTTTTGGGGAAGCATTGTGATGCGGGCCAAGGTATGCGTACTGAGATCCACCGTGCCGCCGGTCAAGGAGCCCCACGGAATGTACACCCAACCCGTAAAAGCCTCTTCAAAGGTCACACAGCCCCAAGCATCGGCGCTTGCTTGATACCCCTGGCTGATCGTCTTTACCGTCCATTCGCTGCCGCCGGCAGGAAGCACCTGGCAGGATGCGCCCACCTTCAGCGTCAGGTCGGTGGTGGTTCCACTACTATCGGTATTGATCGTTGGGGAAAAAATCAGGCTGTTTGCCGTGGGCAGTTCTACATAGACCACCAGGCCCTCCGAGTCTGCTATAGAGCCGGCCGCATTCGCGGGAAACAGCTTGGCCCGGGGTTCCCAACTGCCGCTAAACACATATGGAGAATTGTCAACAGCAGTCTGCCCGCTTTTCAGCGTAATCCGGCCGGCCGTCAGGCCGTTGTTCAAAGGAGTCACCGTCTCAACGTCTACGGTATTGTAACCGCTTTCCACCGTGACGCCCTCAAAGGGGGAAACCTGAATTTTTCCGTCGCTAGGGAGGGATAGCTTCCCGCCGTCCTCCATCTCCAGATACAGCGGGCCGAAGGTCAGATAGCTGGCATCGTTTCCCAGCTTTTGGGGAACCGCGGTGATGCGGGCCATCGTGTGTGTATTAACATCCAATGTAAAGTTGTCTGCATAAAAGGTGTCCCAGGGAATGTACACCCAGCCCGTAAAGGCATCCTCAAATTCCACACTGCCGAGTACATACTCATTGTTTGTGCCCTTGCCGACTGATTTTTCCGTCCACTCTCCGCCGACAGGAAGCGTCCAATAGGAGAAGCCTACCCGCAGCGTCAAATCCTGATTGCCAATATTAGGGGAAATATAAAGCTTGTTGGCTGAGGGCGTATCCACATACATCACCAGACCCGTAGAACCCGTCAGGGACAAGCTGTCCGTATGTAGCTGGGCCATTTCTGTCCAAGCTTCAAACACAAGCGGGGAATGATCGACAGCCGGCTGGCCTTCTTTCAGCGTAATCCGGAGGCCGGTCAGTCCCTGGCCAAGAGGATCCACCGACTGGCCGTCTACATGCGCTCCCGGATTAACCGAAACCCCGGTGACGGGATTGACCGTCACAACGCTGCCGGCCGCCCTCGCGGAGGAATAGCTGTCTGTCTGGGCAATCGCACGGCCGGTTCCGCCGGCGGGGGCCGCCACAACGGCGGCTCCGATGCAGCCGGATACCAGCGCCGCTGCCAGGACCATGCCTAATGCCCGTCTGCACTTTTTCGTTTGCATTCCGAATCCCTTCCTTTCAGTGATTTTCTGCCGAATCCTTTTTCAACCGGTTTATGTCTCCGCTTTTTCCTCCAGAGCGGCCACAGCGCTTTCAATGGCAGCCGCCCAAGCATCCACAGCATCCTGCTGCCGGGAATCTCTGCCCCATACCACTGCATTTTTGGCACTGTTCACAGCTTTAATGCTCTGCGATGTGTATTTGCTTAGATCGGCGGGGATTTTGGCCAGCGCTTCCTCCACACGGGTGTAGTCGGCGCCGGTTATCTTTTCATAGGAATGATCCGGCAAATAGCGGGAGAGGATATACGCCGCGATGGCCCGATAGCCCTCCCGATTAGGGTGGACTTCGTCCACAAAGTAATCTTCATAATATTGATCCATCACGTCGTCCAGCACGTCAACGATCCACACAGACGGGTCCTTTTGGGCGAGAAGGGCGGCCGCCTCCCTCAGTTTATCCTGCGACGATGCGGGAATGATGGGGTTGGGGGTTGTGTAAACCACTGCCACATCGGGCTTGGCAGCCTTCAGCTTTTGGATTCCTTCCTCCAGCAGCTCTGCAATTTCCTGGGCGGTATGGTCGGGGGTATCGTTGATGCCCAGGGAAATATCCACAATGCAGTATTCCCCTGTACCCGGGATGAGATCAATCAGCCAATCCACCGTGGGACACCATTCCGGTTGAAGGTTGGGCGTATGACCGCTCCAATGCTCGGTTTTCAGTCCGCCCATGGAATGCCGGATACATTCCACATTGTATTGGTTGGAAAAAACATCCTGAACCAGCCGGAATACGGGACCGCCTACCAAATAACGGGTACTGTCTCCGATCATATAATAATGAGCCTGAGCATTCCCTTGTCGGCTTTGTTCCAGGATATAGGCAATTTTCTCTTGGGTATCCGTGGGCATATTCCCTGTTGAGGCGGCCGGAGTCTCCGGCTTGCGTTCGGGAGCCGAAACCAGAGAAAAGCCCTGGAAGCCGTCCTGAACGACGATAAACGCCGGGCCGATAACAGGGCTGCCGTGTTCACCGCCGATGTTGTCTACATGAAAAACGAGCTGAGAAACCGCGTCGGTAGCAGGATTCATAAAAAAGGTGGTTGAATCGTTGGCAAGAGAAGTATAGGGGATTTTGACATACCCCTCAAAGGCCCCGTCGAACTGAATGGCTCCAAACCAGGTCTCATGGTTATCCATCCCGACTACGGTAACCGCCTTCTGCCACTGATCGCTGCCGGCCGGAAGCACTTGGTATTCTGCGCCCACCTTCATCTGCATGACCGGGGCCCAAGAGCTTCTCCAGCGTCCGGCATCCGCAGGAATGGAGAGATCCATGGTGAAAACAACTCGGTTAGCGGTATCCGTCTTGATATAAAAGATGATTCCCTCGGTGCCTGCCAGAGGGAGGTTTCCGGTTCTAAGTCCGGTATAGATTTTCTGCTTGGAATTGCCATCCTGAACATAGCCGCCGGTCGCGCCGTCTTGTGTCAGACTGCCGGGATCCATCCGGACACCCTGTGCGTCCGTCAGCGGTGACAGGGAAGAAACCAATTGAGCCGACACCGTCTTGTAGGCGGTGTTGTTGACGGCTACGTCAGAAATGGGTGCCGCCTGAACAATGCCGTCGGCCCCCACCGTCTGCGTCCAGCCCTCGGGCAGAGCGGGTTTTCCATCGCCGTCGGCAGTTACGATAAAGGGCAAAATTTCCGCCTTTCCATAAGCGCCGCCGATTTTCTCAAAACGGATGGAAAAGCCTCTCAGTTCATCGATTTCCGGAAGAATCACAAAATTTGCGTCCTCGTCGGCCATGCTGGAAAGCGGGATTTTGACATATCCCTCAAAGGCCCCATCGAATGTCAGGCCGCCGCCATAGGCTTTCGTTCCGTTGGCGGAAATCGTTCGGGCACTTTCCCATTTGTCCGCATTTACGGCCAGAACCTGATAGTCGGCGTCCGGAAGGAGGGAAAGGTTGTGGATGCCGTTGGTATAACGGTCAAACATATGAACCGTTACGGTCACGGTATTGGCGGCAGGAAGCTTCACATAAAACAGAAGATGGGAAACGTCCGCCAGACCTTGTGAAAATCCGTCCAACTTCAGGAAATCCGTAGACGCCGCGACCTTGTCCGTATCCGCTTCCATCAGGACGTCGGAAGCAGCCTCTGCGGTTCCGGTGCCCGCGAACAGAGAGTCAGACGGACGTATTGCCGCTGCAATCCCGCCAAACCCGGTTGCGTTCATGGGGGACAGCGGATAAGCGTATACCGGACTGGATGGAGTCTGTACATGTCCCGAAGCGGGATCGGAACTAGGATTTGGAACCGGTTTTTTCGTCAGCAGCATATAAATACCCCCTGCGCCTCCAGCCACCAGGACGACGGATAGTAAGACGCCCAGGATGCATCGATATTTTTTTTTCATTGGTAACCCCTTTGGAAATAAAATTCCCAATTATAAAAAGGTCTCCTGTGTCTGGGAGCACTCCATTGACGGGTGATCCCAGACACAGGAGTGTTTAACTCATCTTAAGCGCCTGGAAGAGGAATTCAGCCCCTCTTTTTCGCTTTCTTGACGGTCAAAACAGCGCCCAGGCTGACGGCGCACAGCAGCACCACTCCAGCGACGCTGCCCGTCTCACCAGTGGCGGGGTTTACCGGTTTTTCAGGCTCAGAAGGGGTTGAAGGATCGACAGGAGCCTTAACTTTGTCCATGGTAAACATCGGACCAAAGGTCAAACTCTCGGTACCGGTGTTGCCGCCTAATTTCTGGGCGATAACGCAGGCCCGGACAAGATTGTGTTCGCTGATGTTCAGCTCCAGCGGATCGCCGTTGTCCAATTCGCCGTAGAGGGAGTCCCAAGGCAAACAAACCCAGCCCGTAAAGGCGCTGTCAAACTCCATGCAGCCCCAGCCGGAGGTGTTGTCCTTCTGGCCCTGTCCGGCCGTGCGCTCCGTCCACTCGTTGGCGCCGTTGGCCATTACCTTATAGGTGGAGCCTACCTTCTGCTGGAAATTGCCGCCATCTTTGGCACCCTTGACGTACATAGAAAAAGCAAGCTTATTGGCAGCGGGCAGATCGATATAGAATACCAGGCCTTCGGAATCCGTCAGGGCGGCCCATCCTTCGCCCAACTGGGCTCTGGGCTCCCAGCCCCGATCCAGAGTCCATTCGCTGTCAACGGGCTCCTTGCCGTCCTGCATCTGGATCTGAGCGCCCACCGGGAAATCTTCACCCAGGGGCTTCACCGGCACAGCCGCTACTGTTGTGGAATTGTTCATAATAGGGAAGTCAAGGATGGCAGTCGTATTGGCCGGCTGCGAGGGGGTGGTAGGCTGCTCGGGCTTCGAAGGCTCGGGCAGGACCGTCTCTCCGTTATTCGTGGCCATATACAGCGGGCCAAAGGTCAGGGAGCCAGCATTCCCGCCCACCTTCTGAGGGCAGAGCGTAATGCGGGCCAAGGTGTCGCTGGCGACATTCAGCACAAAGTCGGTGTCGGTCCCCACGGACTCCCAAGGCAAATAGACCCAACCCGTAAAGGCGGCGTTGAAATCCATGCTGCCCCATAGAGAGTTGCCGGAGATGCCCGTCCCGGCTGTGCGGGTTTCCCACTGACTGCCATCTGCGGCCAGCACCTGATAAGAGGCGCCCACCTTTACGGTCATGTCGGTGGCATTATTGATATTGGGCGAAATGCAGAAGCTGTTGGCCGAGGGCAGATCCACGTAAAACACCAGGCCGGTGGATCCGGTTAACGGGGCGGAATCGTTCGGCATAAATAGCTGCGCTCTGTCACCCCATCCGCCCCATACATCCGGGGAATGGTCAATGGCCTCTTTTCCTTCCATAAGTGTAATCTTACTGGCCTTCAGGCCGTTGTCAAACGGAGTGACCTCTTCTGCGGAGACATCCGTTGCATTGTTTGCCACGATGGTTCCTGTGAAGGGGGTGACATGGAGAGCTCCATTGTCCGCATCTGCCGAGACATACAACGCGGAAGCGCTTGCAAGTACGGCTACTGCGGCAGCGGAGCTCAGGAAACGCCGGAAACTTTTGGTTTTCATTCGAAACATCCTTTCCAATAAATTGTATTTGGTAAATACTGAATACGGTTTCATCTGCCGGGCCACCGGATCAAGGCTCCTCCGGTTTCTTACGAATGACCAAGAAGTATAGGGCGGCGCCCGCGCCGGCCAGGACGATGACAATGCCGATCACAATGGCCGCAATGGCACCGGCGGGTAAGCCGGTCTTTTCATCTCCTGGGGAGGTTGTTGCAGAAGACTCCGTAGAACCCGTTGTTGATACCGTTGTCGATGCCTCTGTAGAAGCTGTCGTGGAGGTCGTGGTGGCTTCTGGAGGAACTGTCGTAGTCTGTGGGGGAGTTGTCGTAGTATCGGGCGTGGTATCGCCGCCTCCGGTCAGGAGGGTCTCGCCGTTTGCAGTCGCCAGATACACTGGGCCAAAGGTCAGAGAGCCGGCGTCCCCACCCACCTTTTGAGGATACATGGTGACAGCGTGGAGAGTGTCCTTGCTGATATCCAGCTCAAAGCCAATATCGACCCACAGGGAATCCCACGGGATGTAGACCCAGCCTTTAAAGGCTTCGTCAAATTCCACGCAGCCGTAGCCGACATCGTCACTGATTTTACCCTTTCCGGCCTTGCAGTCCTCCCAACGGCTGCCGCCCACGGGCAGCAGCCGATAGGCGGAGTCTACCGTCTGCATCATGTCCGCGTCAAAGTCGTTGTTCCAGCGATCATCATGCGGAGAATTGATGTTGGCAAAAAAGCAGAATTTGTTGGCGGTGGGCATTTCCACATAGACCACCAGGCCGGTAGAACCGGCGATTGCCCCCTTGCCGGTAATAACCTTAGCACGGTCATTATGGTGGCCGGGAAACACGAAATTTTTGTTGTCGATGGGGTCCAGATCTGCCTGAATAGTAATTTTGCTGCCATCCAGACCGTTGCCCAAGGGCTGCACCTTCTCGGCGGAGACGTTCAGCGCGGAGTTTTCGATTTCTACGCCGGTGAAGGGGGTGACGAGAACATCTCCCCCGGCCGCCGAGACCGGAAAGTTCAGCGGCGCTGCCAGCATAAGGGCAACGGCCCCGGCGCTCAAAAAGCGCCAAGGATTTTTCTTCATTCAAAACACACCTTTCTTTGCACTATATTTTATGGCCATTCCTCTGACCTCGGAGGCATTTGCAACGAACGCCGGAGGTTTAACCGTTTACCCATTTTTCCAACTGCGCCTGATAAATCGGAGAGAGCTGCTGTATAGCGGCGGACCATTGCGTTTTTCCGGTAAAGAATTCCCATTTAAAGGTCGTCAGGTCGCCGATATTTTGAACAATAGACCGATAGGTTGTGTAGACCTTTTGGGGATTGCTTTCCAAAAACTTGTTGATGAAAGCGATGTCTTCATCACTCAGGGTAGCGGCGCCGGGCTCTTTCTCCAAGCCGTAGCGTGCCTTGGCCGGAGTATCCTGGGTAACTGGCACCTCTACGCAGAGGCTTTCACCCAAACGGAACCATTTCAGATAGTTGAGCCACAAGGCAGCCAACTCCTTGTTTTGGGTGCCGGTGATCAGGCCATAACCGGGATCAATCGCCATCTCCACCATCTGGGGCGTTTCTTTGTCCAGGCGGGGCAGCGGCCCAAATCCCAGAGTATTGGCTTCACGCAGGTGAGCAAAACGGGTCTCCAGAAGCAGTGTGGAGGCCGAAATCAGCATGGCACACTGCTCCTGTTCAAACACCGGGCAGGCGTCCATACTCATGGTGAAGGAGCCGCTGCCGGATTCGCTGACCCCATAAGTGTCGTTAAACACCTTGGCAATCTTGGCGTTGCTGAAGTTATTGATGATATCCGTACCGTTGCTGATGCCCACCAGCTGCTCACCGGTAATAGACAGCAGCTCCATGTTTTGAACGGTCATGCCCCACTGGATGACATCATTGCGCCGATTCTTTTCAATAAACTGATCCGACAGCTGCGTCATCTTATCCAGGGTCCATTCTCCGCTCTCCCACAGACTGCGAGGGGTCTCATCATCCAGTCCATAGTTTCTGAACATGTTTTTGTTGTAGTAGCACCAGCTCTTGACATACTCACTGACGATCGGGAAGTAAATCTTATCCTTCCATTTGTTGGCGTTTATTGCTTCCTGTGTGTTGGCCCAGAGAGGCGAGGAAAAGTCGATCAGTTCATCCCACGGGTCCAGCAGGCCGTTGGCAACCGGAATGGGAAAATATTTGTCCTCTGACAGATCCACCACGTCGGGCGCGGTGCCTGCTGACACCATCCTGGCCAGATCCGACCAATAGTTTTCATGGGTGGAAATGGTCTCCTCGATTTTCACGCCGTATTCCTTCTGGAAATACTCCGCTGCCTGACCATCCGTCTGATTTTCGGCCATAGTGGACCAGCCGAACACCTTGAGAACCTTGGAACTGCCGGATAAATCCGCTGTGGGCATCTCAATGGACATCAAATCGGCGGAATTTCCCCCGGAAGAGCCCGATGTGACGTTCCCGCCGGAACCGCTCGACGTTCCCGAACCGTCGCCGCAGCCGGCCGCCGACAGCGCCAAGAGAAGCGCCGCGCCCGCGGCGAGGCTCCTTTGGACAAATGCTTTTTTCATTGCTCAGACCTCCTATTATTGGATTTTAAATATATTCACATCATCCCACTATGCTGGTATTCATCAGCGATTTGGTGAACCGCTTTTGAAGAAAAGCGTATAGGATGATAGGCAGCAAAATGAACAACAGACAGAAGGTGGTGGTGTAAACGCTTTTTTCGATCTCACCAAAGGCCAGTCCTTCCGGGGTTCGCATGGTCAGAAGGATAGAACCCAGGCCCTCCAGCAGAACAGCCAGGGGCTTGGCGTTGTTGAAGAACAGGGAAACGTTGATATAATCGTTCCAATACCACACGAAGCTGAGAATAAAGGTAACCAGCATAATCGGCCCGGAGTTGGGCAGCATGACGCGGAGGTAGGCCTTGATCGGTCCGCAGCCATCCAGATACGCGGCATCCTCCAGCTCCAGCGGCATCCCTTTATAGGATTGGCGGAATAGGTAAATAAACAGACCGGCTTTCAGCCCTTGTGCAAACAGAGATGAAATGGTGGTGGGAAGGATGGTGTTGAGCGTGGGGATTCCCGTTGCCGCCGTAATCTGAGCATATTGTATATACAGCGGCATAGAGATGATCTGCGGCGGCACAACGACGGTCAGAAGCGCGGCAAAAAACAGCAGGTTTCTCCCTCGGAACCGGAACCGGGCAAAACCGTATCCTGTCACCGAACAGGAAAACATTTGCAGAACGGAGCATACTAAAGACAGCATCAGCGACCGGACAAACGCTCCCACAAAATCGGTGCTTTTCAGCACGAAGCGGATATTGTCCAAGGTCAGGTTTTTGGGCAGCCAGATCACAGTCGGGTCCATCATGTCGCTGGGCTCCCGGATGCTTACGCTCAGGCTGTAGAGTACCGGATAGAGAATCACATAGGCCAGTCCGATCAACAGTACCGCCCGTACCAGCGACCATATAACCGACGAAGTCCGGGCCATGATTGCCTTGCCGGAAGACGGGACACCTTTGCGGTCTCTCAAATGGTTTGTTATCCCTTGATTCATCGGATCTTCCCTCGTTTCTCAATTCACCGTATAGTGGATACGCCGGTTCCCAAACAAATACACCAGCAACACCAGCGCCATGATAACCACGAAATTGATAATTGCCATGGCCGCCGCCTGATCGAAATAGAGCTGATTGGTATATTTGTCAATCAGCTTGAACATGTCGTTTGAATAGCTGATCATATTGTCCACAATTGTGTAAAACACATTCACAATCAGCATGGGAGCCAAGAGAGGAAACGTGACCTTCCAAAAGGTGACCCAGCTATTGGAGCCCTCCACCTCGGCTACTTCGTACATGGATTTTGGGATGGACTGCAAGCCGGCCAAAAAGATAAGAATCTGAATGCCGGACTGCCAGCATACCTGAAAGACGGAATCCACCATATCCTGGATGGACTGCACGGTAGAAGGCGACATCCCTGCGCCCATCAATGCATCCTGTAAAGACTGGGTTGCGAACAGCGAAGCTGTACGGTCTCCGCCTGTTACCAATCCCATGAAGGCATTGCTGTTCAGAATTTCCAGCGCAATACCGCTGGAGAGAATAACAGGGAGGAAAAAGACAGAACGCGCCAGAAACCGTCCATGAAATTCCTGGTTCAGAATCATGGCGATAAACAGGGAAAAGACCAGGATCAGCGGTGTTCGGACAATCACCGACGTCAGCGTTCCGGTAAACGCCGGAAGAAACTCGGTGTTTTGGGTAAACAACTCGATATAGTTCTGAAATCCTACCCATTCCATACCGACCTGGCCACGCTGGATGGCTACTTTGGAAAGGCTGTACCGAATAGAGGAGATAAAAGGCATGAGGAAAAGGAAAATAAAGCCGATCAGCCAGATAGAAATAAACAGATAGCCGTACCAGGCTTTTTTTCGCTCATAAGACAGCTTCATTTCAATTCCCCCCTCTTACGGCGAAGGATTCCGCCGCCAGCTCTGAACCATCGGGCAGCTTTCTCGGAGCCTTGTTAAAGTTCACATATACCTTCGCGCCGTTCTCATAGACTGTAACGCTGAGCCCCTCCTCGATGTATTCATGGGAATACATCCGGCTGCCTCCGATTGCCTGATATACCGGCGTTAGTTCGTTATAATTGTCCGCCATTTCCTGACGGATTGTTTCGAAATTGACACCGGACAATCCGCTCAATGGCGTATCCAACAGCATAGACGCGTTTTCGTAAATCAGCGAATAGCAAATTCCGCTCCCGGAGGAAACGGCATACAGCAACGCCTGATCTCCCACATTTGTATTGTTGAGAACGGGGGCAACGCACTCCGCCAGGCCGCTGAATACCAGCGTGTAAAAGGGGACGCTCTCGTCCAAAATATCCTGGCCACTGTGACAAACTGGCGCCGAATAGATCACATCCGCATATACGCCGGCATAGGCATTGGCCGCATCCAGCATCAGGGAGTCCATATGTTCCGAAGCCGTTTGCACCAAACCGGCCATTTGCTCCTTAGTCTGGCTGCGCCGGTATCCCGTGCCCTTATAATCGCAGTAAAGCTGATTTCCTACGTCTCCCAGAGCGAGCCGCCGGATCTCTTTGGACTCCAGACCACTCAACAGTTTTCCAAATAATTGAGGAAATTTATTCAGAGTATTTCGATAAAAGACGCTGTTCGTTTCCTCCAAAGTGCTCGGGGAATGCTCATACCAGGCAAAGGGCAGACCGGTAATCGATTGGGAAGCATTGATCATGTGGTCGATAAAACCGCCGCCCCAATAGGTCTGAAGATCCATGAGGGCAGGATACACTCGTATATCCTCTCTTTCCGTCAGTTCATCCAAACCGGCCTTTTTAATTACCTTTGACGCAGCCTTGGCGCTCGTTACCCGTTTTCCATACAGTTCGTCGCTGTTCCAAAGCCGGTAGCGAACCGTTATATCTTCCACGCCGTTTTCCTTGAGTTCTTCGGTCATTTTCAGAAGCTGTTCCGTCGTGGTGAGAGAAACGACGGTCTCATGAGGAACGCCGAGGGTGGATACCGTCTTGGCTACGCCGGCATAAACATCCAGATATAGTCCGCCGCCGTGCGGACCGGCGGACAGGCCATAGGCGTCTTTAAGATACTGCCGGTAACGCCGGGCCATTCCGCTGTAATTGGCCTCCTCTCCCGCCAGGAAGAAATAGCGGGTCGTGATTCTGCCAAGGGTGTTCTGCGGATCGTCGTAAATTTGAGCTTCCTCGCTTCCAACGTAATGTATCACCGAATTCAGCAAAGAATAGGAAACGTACGCGTTCGCCAGAGTGGAAAGCTGCCCATTTGCGGCAGCTTTGAGAATGCCGCATTCCACGCCTTCTTCGCCGACGGCCATCACGGCGGACTGGTTCACCGTCGCTCCCCATACCGGTATACAAAGGTGTTCCTCGCTGCTGCGCAGATAGGAATCCGTAGTCAGATCCGTAGGTTCATCCCCATAAATCGGACGGCTGTAGGTATCGGCGGAGACGTTGGAAGCTCCAAATCGGATCAAAGCGCCAGAGCCGTCCGGTACGAAAAGATACCCCTGATCGCTTTCCCGTCCGCTGACAAAATACGGTGTGACCGCAATGGATGTGATGTGGGTGCCCTCCTGCTGAATCTCAATCCCCGCCGTATCCACGTCGGTTATCAAAGAATTTCCGTCCAGCCTTACATAGAAGGGAATCGTGGCGTCGATTTCTGAGATAAAATAGCGAAAGCAGACTCCGTCCGGCAGCAGTTCCACCGTATAATCGCCGCTGCGCACACTGCCTGCATAGGTGTTAGTGGTGCCGGTCTTCTTTGTATTGAGATTGGTATAATCTACCACCAGGGAAGCCTGCATCTTCATCTGTTCCAGGCGGGAGCCGGTCTCTTCTTCCAGATCTTGGGGACTGCTGTACCATTGACTTCCATCCTGCAAATTTTCCACGAGGAAATGGGTGGTAGAGGGTTGAAAATACAATTTCAGATTTTCACTGGAAGCGCAGAAAACATAGTCTTCCTTCTTCAATTCCGTATAGGGCTCCCCGCTGGGCCGTTCAACCGGCGTGCTTTCGTTTGCGACTTCCGGGGAGGCCGAACAGCCGCTGATGATCAGGGCTGCCGCCGTGATCAGGGCCACAGCCGGTATCCATTTTGCTTTCATTCCAATCCCCCTATGCATTCATGCGGAATATCACTTCGCTAAAGATGGTTTTGGCAGTATCCACCACGTTTTGCACCAGATTGTAAAGAAGGAATCCCAACACGGCAATCAGGAGCATCCCCACGAGAGTGGCCACCATAATAAACAGGGATTTTCCAATCTCGTATTCGTGGAACACGGAAAAGGCGGACATGAGCACCACAAAGCTCCACAGGATACCGACAATAGAAAGAAGCGAAAGAAATACCCCTTCGGAAGCTGTCAGAAAATGACTTAGAAGAACACGGATAAACCCACAGCCGATATACGGCACCAGCACAACCGAGGTGAAAATCCATATATCCGAAAAGGTTGCTTTTCCATCCATGAGAACGCTGAACGCCCAGTTGGCAATAACGAACAGCAGAACCAGCACCAGACGGATCAGGGCGATGCTTAAAATATTGGTAGTGCCCGGCTCGGCCATTACAAAGGCCTTCCCATAATACTGCTGCTCCACAGCCCCAAGCAGGATAAACGCCAGCAGTATGAATGCCGACATCAGAAAAGAACGCTTTTTCTTGGTTCGCATCTCGTCAAAGCCATTCATCGGATGCCGTACAGCATACAGCATGACACCGCCGCGGGTGGTTATGACTTTATTCAGGCTGAAGCCTCGCTTTTTACAAAGATACTTCACCAGGAAAACTGCTGCTACGACCAGAACGATGCCTCCAAGAATCCACAGATAATTGCTGCGCATCGCGGCAACGCGGTATTCCCGATAGGCGTTTCCATATCCTTCTGAATATTTTCCTAACTCGTAATATTCCATGGCCTGGGCATAATCTCCCTCGTTATAGAGGGCGTTGCCGACGCCGATATAAGCCAATTGAAAATTCGGGTTCTTATCGATCACCCGCATCCAGGGCTCCAGAGAAGCGGTATAATCCCCTGCGTTATACAGAGTCAAAGCAGTATGAACATCCCTTCCCGTTTGCGTAAGGGAAAAAACCGTCACGCTGCATCTCTGAGAATCCAGCACTGCAATTTTGCTCCCGATGGTCTCAATAGCGCATGGCACCGAAAAAGTACCCGCATAACCTCCTAATCCGGAAAAAGCAGTGACCAACCGCATATTTTCATCGAACTGATACACCTTTCCCCGCTTATCATCCACCACATTGATAAACCCATCGTCGCTGTAGGCGATGTCTGCGAAATTCAGGTACCGACAGTCGTTATCAAAGGAGTTTTTTACCTTGTCCGGCATGTCAAAATTCAGGATATCGGATCCCTTTGGATTCAGACAGCGGATGTTGTCCGACGCTTCCTTGACAGTTCCCGAAAGAATGCGACCATGGGTAATGGTGTAAAGAAAATTGTCGGGACTCATATCCATGCTGTATATTTCGTTTGGCACATAATTGGCCATGGCGTCCCTTTGTTCACTATTCATGAATTGCTTCCAAAAAAAGTTCTGTATAATTTGGGCGGTGGTTTCCACACGCTCGCTGGCAAAAAAGCCTTTGAACTGGGACTGATTATCAAAGATGACCAATCCCTCATAGACGCCTGTGCACTGGACATACAGATTTCCCACCGAATCTCCCACAATCTTTCGCGGCAGGAATTGAATCGTCTCGTTGAAATATTCCGAATCCGGTTTGGTTAATTTGTGGGTGACGTTTCCTTTAAAATCGGTGCACCAGACGCAGAGGCTTCCGGAATCGGCAATATACAAGGTGGGTCCATCGGCATACAGCCCTGTCGCTTTTCCCAAATCCACATCCGTCTCATTCTCGCGGATATAGATTTCAGAAGCATGGAGATTTTCGGTGTCAACCGTCACGATACGGCTGTTGCCGGCATCCAATATGTACAGGGTGGAGCCATCGACATAAATATCCGATGGGGAAATAAAATCACCCACCCCCAGAGCGGATCCGCTGATTATCTGATCGGGCTGGTAAATGTCCGGAGACTCCACCACATTGCCATAGAAATCATAATTATAGGATACATAAGGGACCGCGGCCGAAGCCGGCAGCGCAGATCCTATGGCTCCGGCCATCAAAAGGACCGCCAAAGCACTTGTACAAACCGCCTTCTTCATCAGGCTTCACCCTCCTTCATGCATGTTGATGCCCTTAACCCTTAATTCCGGAGAAGGCCATTGTCTCCACAATCCTGCTTTCCAAAGTAATAAACAGCACGCAGGGCGGGATCATCAGCAGCACGGAAGCGGCGGAAGCGGCCCCTACGCGGGCCATTCCTCCCGCGGCCACATCGTTGAGAACCGTGGGCACCAGCTTCCATACTTCTTCATAGATATAGCTGCCTCCCGTGGTGTTCCAAAGTCCCTGGAAGGAAAAGACCACCAGCGTCAGGGCCGCCGGCTTTACCAGTGGCATACAGATTTTATAATAGATGGTGAAAATTCCTGCTCCGTCGATGGTGGCCGCCTCCAGCATGGTGTCCGGGAGCTGCGTCATGAAGTTCTTCATCAAGAAAAGACCGAGCGGCGTTCCTGCGGCGGGGATAATCACGGACCAGAGTGTGTTGATCATATGAAGCCTGGACATGATGATATATTGAGGGAGTGCTGTGACCTGTCCGCTGAACAGCAGCGCAACCACGACCAGACGAAACAGCCATTTATGGCCGGGAAACGGATACTTTGCCAGAACAAAAGCCGCCATGGAGCTGAACAGCAGATTCGCGACTGTCCCCGTTACGGTAACCAGCACACTGTTAAGAACATTTCGCTCAAAGGGGATCCAAAGGCTTCCCGTAAGCTGAAAAAGGCTGCGGTAATTCTCCGTCGTGGGGTTTTTAACAAAAAACTGCGGCGGATAGACAAATATTTCCTCCGTAGGCTTCAGGGACTGTACGATGGCATACACAAAGGGCACCAGCATAAAGGCACCGAACAGGGCAACAATGATAAAGAGGAGTGCATCGCCGCCCCTGGAGCGGGCCAAACCCACCTTACTTTTTTTAATTCGCATGATTGTCCCCCCTCAGCTTTCCGCATGCCGGTTGATCAGACGCTGAATGACGTTGTTTACCGCTATCATCACCAAAAATAAAACCACTGTAATGGCGCAGGCATAACCCATCTCAAAACGAACCATCCCATAATCGTAGGCGTGCGTCACCCATGTCAGGGCGGCGTTGTCGGTAGAGGGAAACCCTGCCAGATTCATACAGATTTCACTGACGGAAAAGGCGGCGCTGATCTGCATCACCGCACTAAACAACAATTGAGGTCCCATGGAGGGAAGCGTGATATATACCAACTCCTGCATACGGTTCCGGATTCCATCCACAGCTCCAGCCTCGTAAAGGGTGCGGTCCACATTCTGAAGACCAGCGATAAAGGCCAGAAAGGAAGTGCCGAGACTCATCCATATTTGTACAATAATAATGACCGTCAGCACCGTATTCGTGTCGGTCAGCCATTGAACCGGCTCCTTGATGAAATTCAAAGACATGAGCATTTGATTCAGCAGACCGTACATATCGCCGGAAAAGATATAGGACCATATGACATACAGCATTCCGGACATAGAAGGAGCATAGAAAACAAAGGTCAGAACCGCCCGGAGTCCCTTTGGCAGTTCATTGATCATCCAGGCAAAAAAGAAACAAGCAAAATAGCTGATGGGGCCTGTGATTACGGCAAAAATCAGCGTATTCCGAACCGCCGTCAAAAACACGTCGTCCTCGAAAAGCAGGGTCAGATAATTCTCAAGCCCGGTAAAATTCGGCATTTGCAGCATATTGAAATCGGTCAGGCTGAAAAACATAGCGATCGCAATAGGCGCAATCACAAACAGGAAAAAAATTAAATAAAAGGGCGCTATCATCAGATAGCAAGCCTTATACTGCCGCATCCGGGCAAACAGACTGTTTTTCTTTTGTACAGACATGGGCTTTGCCCTCCTTTTAACGGTCGTGGACGCCTTGCTTCCGCTGAAGCTCCTTGGTGATGCGCTTATTGTATGTGTAGATCGTATCGGTGGGATTCGCGTTATCATAGACCACTTTTCGGAAAGCGTTGATGAGCTCCCGGGTAACGCTGTAGTTGCCGGAAATCTCGTTCAATGTTCGAATATTCCCGCGCTGCTCGTCGAGCAGCAGGCGCTCTTCCTTTGACCAGGCCAAATTATGGAAGGCTGCCGTATTCGCCGGCGTATAGCGGGAAATGGAACCCAAGGCCGCTTCAATTTCCCGTCCGTAATCGGTTTGAATCTCGTCGGAAGTGAACCATTCTAAAAACTTCCAGGCGTTCTCACGGTTGGGCGATTGACTGAAAATCACACCGCATGTAATGGACTGCGCCAATCCGGGGCTGGTATCGGTGCCGGTGGCCGCGCTGATGCTCAGCGTGCGGTCAATAGAGCCATCGGATTGCCGCACACCCGGAATGGGCACCATTTCCCAGCGCCCCGAGAGTTCAGGAGAGGCCGCATCCACTTTCAGATACATGCTATAATCTGCAATCGCCAGCGGCATCTCTCCGGAGCTGAAGCGGTTGTAAAAATCAAAGGTCAGAGGAAAGCCATATTTTGAAAACAAACCTGTCCACATATCAAAAGCCGTGATCGCCGCGTCGCTGTCAAACATGGTGCGGGTCAGCTCACTGTCATAAAATTCCCCGCCGTACTGAAGCAGCAGCGTAGCAAACATGCCGATATTTGAAGGGATGCCCGCCTCCAGATTGTTCCGCTGCAATATGGTAGATACTTGGTAAAACTCGTCCCAAGTCTGGGGAATCTCCAGGCCTAATTCTTCAAAAATATCGGTACGGACAAACATCATATTGAAGGTCTCCGTAAGGGGCAGCGCATAATAGCCCTCCTGATAGGAAAAAGGCGTCATGGTTCCCGCCGGGAACCGGCTGCAAACCTGGTCAAAGCCATCATACTTTGACAAATCCTCCACCGCACCTCGCAGGGCCAAATTAACTGCCATATCACTGGATAGGAACAGAGACACATCCGGCGCTGTTCCCGCAAGCACTGCGGAGCGGATATCCACCGTTACCAGAGATACGTTGGCATGGATACCCTGCTGTGCGGAAAACGAGTTGTCTATCAGGCGCTTGATGATGTTCATTTGATCCCGCCCTGTGGAAATCCACACATCCAGGGAGTTTTCCCCCTCAAATGTTTCGCCGACAACGCCATAATCCGCCATAAAGGAGGCAAAGATCCTCTGCAGCTTGAACCATAGTCCTTCAAAAAAGCCCGGATTGGCGTCCGGCAGTTCGGTATCCGGAGAATGAATCAGGATATAGTCCAGATCCAAAGGCTGCTCCTTGGCATCCTGGTTCCAGGAAGACAGCCCCTGAATATCGCTTTTGAATGCGGAAGAGGTACGCGCCAACAGATCAGGATCTTTCTCTATTTTCTCCAGACGGTTGATCAGCGAATGGAACGCCGACAAAGAGCTTCCGGATTTCCCGCGGTTCCGGTCCTCCAGCGACTTCAGCGTCTGTTCCAAGCGCTGCTTTAAATCCGAGATCGTATCTTTAAAGCCGGGAATCACCTTGCTCAGTTGATAATCCCGGTAGTTATCGGGATCCGTACCCGCTACCATAATGACACTTCGATACAGGGAGTTCAGGTCGTAAATCACATCGTCCAGCTCGGTGGTAATCTCCGCCAAAGAGCCGGGGGTTACCATCAGCTTGATTTGATACGTTTTTCCCGCTTCGAAATAAAAGGCATAAGGCGCGTCCCCGCCTACGGTTTGAAGATACCAGTCGCTGGAATAGGGGAAAGCGATCTCTGTACATTCGCTGAACGGATCCTGGTCGTTGATCAGCAGACGGCGGCTGACCGAAAAGCCGCTTTTGACATCCTGCCGGGCCCGTATACTGATATAGTACAGACCGGACTGTTCCGGCGTATATTCCCACATCAGCCATTGGCCGTTTTCCGTATACTTATCGCTGGAGATCATATTGTACAGTAAAATTTGCGGATGATTGGGAGAGGTGGCAGCATTCTCCTTATCATAGTCCGGAGAAAGAGTGGATGAGGACGCCTCGGTATAGTCTTCGGCCTCCAGCAGTGTCTGCTGATTTTCAGTGGGCTGGTATCCTGCTTTTTCATAGTTCTCCGCCGTTTGCGCATAGGTTTTTGTTTCAGCATCTCCCACGATTGTCACGCTGTGCAGGGTGAAGTTCCCGGTATGAGCCAGAATGGTGATCTTGTTTTCTCCCGCAGGGAAGGTGTAAACCAGCGGTTGGTCCCAACGGCCGGAGGGATCTAAAATCTTTGAGGAGGTCTTTTCAGGGATCCCCTCCAGTGGAGCGAGAATCTGATTTCCTCGTGTATCCGTTGTTCTTTCCCTCTGCCGCCAGCGCCAAGAGAGTTCTAAATCGCGGCTCTCGTTAAAAGGGTATTCTCCGTTTACCAGAATGCCGATGGATGATGAGGTGTAATTGCTTGCAGTATCAGGCGTATATTCAAGCTCCAGATAACCTGAAATTCTTTTTTCTGTATAGAAGGTAATTTCCGCTGCTGCCTCCTCGCCGGAAAACCGCAGTATACTTCCGTCTTCCGCAGTCTCGAAAGATGCGTCGCCGGAAACCACCGTCGTGTTTTCCGCAGTAAGGTCAACTTTCATCGCAGAAGAAAAGTTCGTTTCTTCGAGTGAAGCCAGGTAATTCTTATATGAGGCTCCTGCCGACTTTGTCGAAATTTCCACGTCCGCCTGCTGTGGACTATCGGCATACACCATCGTGTTTGCCGATACGGACGCCAGTATAGAAATTGCAAGCAAAACACTGACCATCTTTTTCAATACAGGACACCTCCATATTGCATGAATCGCCGCATCCAATTCTCAAAAAACTGCGCTTACAGTCGTAAAAGTCGATTCTTCCGGTTTTCTTTAAACGATTGCCTCTGCCGGAACGTAATCTCCCCGTTCGTTAAGAACATGATAATCCCGAATAGAAACAACCGGTTCAGTCATCTTCTCTTCCTCAAAGACAATGATCTCATTCTCCTCTTTTAAAATCGGCCAAGGTAAATAGAGGGAATGCTGCGGCCCTATATTCCAGAAGCGCCCCAGGTTAAAATTGTTGACCACAACAAATCCTTTCGTGAAATTTTTAAGATGAATAAAGCAGTCCTTTTTCTCCCTGGCGGCAAAAGTTCCGCGGAAAAACGCCGGCAGCCGGCCGGGCTTACCATAGCAAAGGTTGTTTAAACCGGTCATCGGCAATGTATAGATTTCCCAATTGCTCAGGATCTGCCGTATCCCCACGGTATCGCATATGTAAACATATCCGCAGATTCCTTTTCGATCCCCCAGAAGCATATCGGGGCCAAAATTGATGCGCCCTTGATTCTCAACCAGCAGTTCCAGCACGCCGCCCTCGTCCATCCAGCCATCGGGCTCAATGTACCGTTTCTCATCGTTTCGCTCAATGATGCCGTATGATCTGCCATTAAAATAGATATGGATTCTATCGTAGACCCTTTCAAATCCCAGGAGATTTATGGCCTGTCCGGGAGCGATCCGACAGCGATAAAGAATATATCCATAGCTTTGATCATAATGCTCCATATTTTTGGGGAATTCATCACTGTACCGGGTTCCGATTTGCTCCAGGTTATCAAACAAAGATGCGGTTTTTTCCAGCCGTATATCCCCAAGCGACTGCGTCTCAACGTGCGAAGGAAGAGAAAGCGGTTTTTTTAAGTATTGTGACATCACTTTTTGAACCGCTTCATATTTTGGGGTAATATCGCCGCACTCCGTGAGAAGAGCGTCGCTTTCGTAAGTCGTGGTATCCGGCAAATACGTCGTCTTCATACGGTTTTCCGGATCCTGAACAAATGCGTTCGCTCCATTCATAAAACCAAAATTAGTTCCCCCATGGAACATATACAGATTGAAATGGATCCCCATCTGAAGCTGCTGTTCTACCTCTAAAGCGGTGGATTCCGCCGAATAATACGGTGCGGTTGCTCCCCAATGGCTAATACCGCCGATCCAATGCTCCGCATGAAAGATAGGCGCTTCCGGCCATTTTTCCTGAAAGGGTTGGATATACTCCGGGTGAATGCCGTTTCCGAACCCAAAATCCAGACCGGGAAGCACCCCGTCCACTGCCCCGCCATTCAAGGTAAGCTCCGTATGCCCGTCCGCGGTAAAAAGAGGCACTTCCACGCCGCATTGTCTCAGCAATTCTTTGCATTTCTGCATATACTGGCGGGAACTGGCAAAGGAACCGTATTCATTTTCCACGGCAATGAGAATCACATTGCCGCCCCGCGTGATCTGATGAGGAACAACATACTCCATCAGTCTGTGCATATAAGAAGAAACTTTCCCAAAGTAATTCTCCTGGCAGCTGCGAAGCTGAATAGAATCATCTTTTAGCAGCCATGGCGGAAGACCGCCTAAATCCCACTCGCTGCATATGTAAGGACCCGGCCGTATAATCACATACAGTTCCAACTCCTGAGCTATTTGGATAAAGCGTTCAATATCCAGCATGCCGTCAAAGCGGAATTCACCTTCACGCGGTTCGTGCAGGTTCCAGCAGCAATAGGTTTCCACCGTATTGAATCCTAGCGCTTTCAGCTTTTCGAGACGATCCTGCCACTGTTCCGGAAGGGTGCGAAAATAATGCATCGCACCGCTTATGATCAAAGATTCGGAACCATTGATATCCAATTTGCCGTTTTTCCATTTCACCAAAATAAGTCCTCCTCACCAGTGCTATATATCACTAAAGTGCTTATCACTTAACAGCGTCTACACTTGATATTTGTGTCCGCTCCTACTATACTGTTGGTAGAAACGCTTAAGCTTATCTTCTGAAACGATTGTGGAAGGGAACAAACCATGTATATTTCAGCTACGATGGATATCGACAATACATTAACTCATGAAGTAAAATCGGATCTTGAGGTAATAACCGCCGGTTATGCTGTCGTGGAAGAAGGCGACACGGGAGCAAATCGTCCATTGGGTTGGCCGGATTATCAGCTGCTGTATATAAAAAATGGAATGGGACACTTTCTAATAGACGGAGAAGAAATCGTTCTTTCTGCAGGCACTGCTATTATCTTCCACCCTTATGAACCACAGATCTATCATTATCTTCAAAAGGAATGTCCGGAAACCTATTGGATTCATATCGGAGGGAGTCGATTAGACAACATTCTGAAGGAACTTGGTATTTTTGAAAACCGTATTTTTCACATATATAACGATAAGTCGTTAATAGATGCAATACATCGAACCGTGGACGAATTGATCGTTCAAGAGAAGGGATATCATCAAGTTGCCATCGGACATGCAATACGGGCATTTGTATGCGTTGCACGCAACAAAAGCCGCAGACCGGATAACAGCTTATGGGATGCCGTTGATCAGATGCGAATAAAAATCCGCAGAGAGTATACAAGCAACGAAACCAATGCCGAATATGCGGCACAACTGAACATGAGCGTTTCTCATTTTTTGAGTCTGTTTAAAAAAATAACTGGAACTACACCGCAGCAGTATAAACTTCAGCTCCGGATCGCCGCTGCAAAAAACATGCTGCTGAATACGCAGTATAGAATTTCAGATATTGCACAAAGTGTTGGATTCAACGATTCTCTGTATTTCTGCAGATATTTCCGCAACTCCACTGGTATGTCGCCAAAAGAATTCAGAAAAGCTGGAAAATAATAGAATTTCAGATTCAATATCTACTTTTTATTGTCTATATTATATATCACATCCAAGATCGATTCTATATATAAAGCTATAGCAATTTATGGACAAAATCATTTTCTGTGAAATATTTTTCCTTTGTCAATATTCTGAAAATCCCAAGTATGTATTATGTATCTGTCTTGACAAACACTTTTATATATAGTAGAATATGTCCGTTCTTAGGTTTGAGAAGATGACCCTTTTATGGGTCTTGGTTTGAGTTAAAAGGTCGGATGTCCCTTTCCGGGGGATACTCCGGCCTTTTTTCTTTTCCGCCGGCTTCGGCTGGGAAAATTAGCACAGAAAATCCAAGCGACCGCAAAAGGCCGCGTCAACTTTCCGTTCGTGTGGGGAGTGGCGCGGCCTTTTCGTTATATATACACCTATATTAAACGGAAGGGACTGATGCAAGCGTGCCAACCCCATCTCTGATTCGTGTGCGCTGCCTGGACGCAGAAAGAGCCGTGGGCCTTGTCAATTATGCGGACATAGTGGTATACGATCAGGAGAAAAACGTGGTCGCCCTGCGGATCGGCGGATATCCGGAAACGGTGCAGGCCATGAGCGACGCCATTCTCGGCGGCTGCGAACTGGAGCTGACCGGCTTCAAAAGCTCCCTTTGCTTAAACAGCAAAGGGAGGCGGAACTATGCGAGGAGGATCTCCCACGACGGCGTGTACGCCGAGGGAATCCACTGGCTTCAGGACGATTCCCTGCAATCCCTGGCCGTCGGACAGGATGACGACGACCCCAAAAGCGAAAAGGAAACGGTCAGTCTGAAACGGAACCTGTATATCTTCTGTACCAGCAGCGCGGAGCTGTTTGACGAGCTGGACCGTAAGCTTTCCGTTCCCCTTTTGCCTGAGTTCCGGGGGTATTTTCTTTCGGAACTGAAAAAGCGCGGTTTACTGAACCGCCTGAAGGTGTACTGTCCGGGACAAAAATTCCAGTGCTGGCATATGAGAGTATCGGAAAATGAAAGCGAAATCGCCCAGATACTGGAAGACGGCCTGAAGGACGGCAGCATCGCCATTCCGGAGAGTTCCCCCGGCCAAGAGGATGTATTCCGGCATATCGCATCCTTTACCGCCTACCTGCGGGAGTTCGGCGACAAGATCGCCGGGTGTGACGCAGGAGGATCATCCGGCACAGGTGCCGGCGGCCTGTATCTGGTTTTGGCGCAGACCGCCCGCAGGCGGTCTGGAGGAGGAAAATAATGGAATATGGATATTTTGACCATGCCGCACGTGAGTATGTGATTACGCGGCCGGATACACCGACACCGTGGATCAACTACCTGGGCGGCAACGGCTTCGGCGGCATTATCTCGAATACCGGCGGCGGGCTTTGCTTTGACGGGGATCCTTCGAACCGCCGGGTAACACGGTATAAGTTCAATAACCAGCCCATCGATCGTCCGGGGTGGTATCTGTATATCCGCGATGAGGAAACAGGTGAGTACTGGTCGCCCACCTGGCAGCCGGTGATGCGTGAAATGCAGCATTATGAGTGCCGTCACGGGCTCGGATATACCAGAATTACCGGTGTGTATGCGGACATAGAAACCGAAATCCTCTATTATGTGCCGCTGGGGAAACGCTATGAGCTCTGGCAGGTCACCATGCGCAACCTTTCGGACCGTCCGCGGCGCCTGCGGGTGTTTTCCTATGTGGAATTCAGCTGGAATGATGCCCGGTATGACATGCTCTGTCATTGGCCCTGCATGGCGCTTATGGCAGATTTTGACACCGATCGTATTGTGGTGGATACGGTTGCGGAGCAGCTGACGGGTGTGCCGATGTACGACTACATCGCCGCCGATCTGCCGGTGGACGGTTATGACTGCAGCCTGAAAAGCTTTATCGGCAGCTATCGGGATGAGAGCTGCCCACAGGTGCTGGAAGCCGGGCAATGCTCCAACAGCGCCATGCATTCCGATAATTGCGTAGGTGTGCTCTCGTCCCCGGTTCCGCTGTCCCCCGGCGAAAGCAGGAGGTTCCATTATACACTCGGAGCTGCTGAACGCCGGGAGGAAATCGCGGGACAAATTGCCGATGCCTTTTCCTCTGCGACGCAGAGAACGGGGCTGCAGACGCTTAGAGAATACTGGTCTGCTTATTGCAGCCGGCAGCAGGTGGAGACTCCCTGCGGAGACATGAATACGATGCTCAACCTGTGGCATGCCTATCAGGCCAAGACCACGTTTGACTGGTCGCGCTTTATCAGCTTATACGAACGCGGGGTGGATCGCGGTTTCGGTTTCCGCGACAGCATGCAGGATGTGCTCGGTATTCTGCATGCAGATGCCCCGGCGGCCGCACAACGGATTAAGCTATTGCTTTCGATCCAGAAAAACGATGGCAGCGCACACAGCGTGTATTATCCTGCCACCGGGGAAGCGGTCGGCGGAGGAAGAAGCGACGACCATCTGTGGTCGGTGTTTTCAGTGTGCAGCTATATCCGGGAAACCGGTGACGTCGGTTTTTTGGAGGAGAGGATCGCCTATGCCGACGGCGGTGACGGAACGGTATTGGAGCATCTGGAGAGAGGGATGGCCTTTACCATGGCGCATCTTGGCCGGCACGGCATTCCGGATATGCTGGCATCGGACTGGAACGACAGCCTTGCGCCGATGAACCGCGGCGGCACCGGCGGCGCGGAAAGCGTCTTTGTGTTTTTTCAGCTGGCTCATGCCGCCTATGAATTGTTGGAATTGTACCGACATACCAATAGGGAGGAACGCAGCGGGCCGATTCGGAAGGCGTATGAATACTGCCGGGGAAAACTGCCGACGGTATGGGATGGACAATGGTTTCTGCGGGCGTTTACCCCCGAAGGGGAAAAGTACGGCACACATGAGGACGAATGGAACCGGCTGTATCTTAATCCCCAGTCATGGAGCGTACTCTCCCGTCTGCCGGACGCAGGACAGGCCAATTTGGCGATGGATCAGGTGATGAAGTACCTGTATACCCCGCAGGGGCTTCTGACGCACACGCCGGCATCCAGCGGTTTTGACCGGCAAGAAAAAGGTTACTATCTCTTTACGGCGGGGGCGCGCGAAAACGGCGGGATATTTTTCCACTCCAATACCTGGGCAATTATCGCGCTGGCCTTGCTCGGACGGGCGGAGGAGGCTTTCCGCTGCTATGCGGGAAGTCTGCCTGTACGGCGGAACCGACAGGCTGAGCGCTGGATGACCGAACCGTATGTGTATGCGCAGACCATGCTTGCGCCGCCGCACGAACGCGCGGGAGCCTGCGTTAATTCCTGGTTGACTGGTACGGCCTCGTGGATGTATGTAGCTGCGACGCAGTATATTTTGGGGGTGCGCCCGGATTATGAGGGGCTGCGGATAGATCCGCAGGTGCCGGATGACTGGGCGGGCTTCCGGGTGGAACGAATGTGCCGCCAAACCCATTGCCGTATTGAAATGCGGCGGTCGTCCGGCGAAGACAAAGGGCTTTTTGTGCAGGGACAGAAATGTCCGGATGATTTGGTGCCGTGGTCATGGCTGGACGGCCGTGAACAGTTGGATATCCTGCTGGTGCGCTGATATGCTGTAAAAAGAGGAAGAAGGGTGACTAAATGGAACTGAAAAACTGGTTTATGAATTATGAGGAACATCGGGATGTCCCCTGTGAAAGTCCCTGTTCGCTGTATAGTGTGCTGCTCCAAAATAACTGGATGGATGATCCGCATGTGGGGATGAATGAATATGCGGCAACCGAGCTGTCCGGAAAGGACTGCGAATTTTATACGCGCTTTGCCGTCGGTGAGGAACTGCTGCATCAAAACCATGTACAGCTGAAGTTTTACGGATTGGATACATTGTGTACGATTACACTCAACGGAAAAAAGCTGGCCAGTGTGGACAATATGCATCGCACGTTTGTCTTTGAGGTCGGTAGCCTTCTGCGGGCAGGAGAAAATTTTCTCTTGCTGCATTTTGCTTCTCCCACACGGTTTATTGAGGCGGCACACCAGCGCCGTAAGCTGTGGGCGGGTGGCGGGACCATGTATGGCGTCCCGCATATCCGCAAGGCTTCCTACATGTTTGGCTGGGATTGGGGTCCCCGTCTGCCGGATATGGGGATTTTCCGCCGGGTGGAGCTGGTGGCTTTTGCTGATGCGCTGCTGGAAAATGTGGATATTCATCAGTGGCACCGGGATGACGGCACGGTGGAGCTGGAAATGCTGCTGGAGGGACAGGGGGATCTGAACGGTATTCCGGCAGAAGCACGGCTGGAATTTTCCGGGGAAGTGGTTGCTCGTGCGGCTTTTGCACAGGGGGAGGCCGTACTCTCCATCGAGGCACCGCAGCTCTGGTGGCCAAACGGTTATGGCGGACAGCCCCTGTATACACTGGTGGTAGAAGCGGGTGCGTTCGGCAGGGTGGAGAAACGCATCGGTCTGCGCACAGTGACGGTGAGCACAAAAGAAGATCAATATGGTGAAGAATTCTGCTTTGTGGTCAACGGGTACAAGATCTTTTCCATGGGCGCTGACTATATTCCACAGGATAATGTCCTGTCCCGGATCAACCGGACGCGTACCGAAAAACTGATCCAAAACTGCGTTGCCGCAAACTACAATACTTTGCGGGTTTGGGGCGGCGGATACTATCCGGAGGATGACTTTTTCGATTTGTGTGACGAGTACGGTATTTTGGTATGGCAGGATTTTATGTTTGCCTGTGTGAATATCCATCTGACCGAACGCTTTGAACAGAACATCGAAGCGGAACTGCGGGACAATATGCGGCGGATCCGGCATCATGCGTCGCTTGGTCTGCTGTGCGGCAATAATGAAATGGAATGGGGCGTGAAGGAATGGGGGATTTGTACGAATGAGCTGATTCGTACCGATTATCTCCGCCTTTATGAGAAGCTGATTCCGGATGCCTGTGAAAAATATGCACCCGATGTGTTTTACTGGCCGTCGTCCCCTTCTTCGGGCGGCGGGCTGGATGACCCAAACAGCGAGAATCGGGGAGACAGCCATTTTTGGGATGTATGGCTTGGCGACAGGCCGTACACCGAATACCGAAAGCACTATTTCCGCTTCTGTTCGGAATTCGGATTTGAATCTTTCCCAAGCCGGAAAACCATCCGGACATTTGCTCGCGAGGATGAGCAGAATCCCTTTTCGCCGGTGATGGAAAGCCATCAGAAATGCAATTCCGGAAACACACGGATTCTGACCAACATGGCCGGCAATTATCTGTATGCTTCAAATATGGAAAGCCTGATCTATGCTTCTCAGGTTATTCAGGCGGATGCTATCCGCTATGGCGTGGAACATATGCGGCGTTTCCGCGGGAGATGCATGGGGGCGACCTACTGGCAGCTGAATGACTGCTGGCCGGTAGCTTCCTGGTCTTCGGTAGACTATTTTGGCCGCTGGAAAGCGCTGCATTATGCGGCAAAACGTTTTTTTGCCCCGATTCTCCTGTCCGCGCATGAGGATGGGTTCAACGTGGTGCTGAACGTTTCCAATGAAACGATGCGGGAATTTTATGGACGGATCGAATATGCCATAAAAGATAATTGGTTGCGGGAGCTGCACCGCGGAACGATTGACTGCACGGTCGATGCTCTGTCCGCCAGGGATATGCAAACACTGGATTTGCGGACGTATCTCCAGGGGTATGAAGGGGAACGCTTCCTGTCTTATGCATTGTTTGACGCGCAGGGGAACCGCTTGTCCTCACAGGCGCTTTTGTTTGCGCTGCCCAAACGGTATCGTTTCCAGAATCCGGATTTTTCGGTGTCTTTGGAGAGAAAAGGAAACGAGATATTCATCCACATCTCTTCGGATGTGTTTGCGAGGGCGGTAGAGATAGATTTTGATCCGTACGATATCGTGCTCAGCGACAATTACATGGATATTACCACACCGGAAGGGATAACGGTTCATGGGGTCACAGACCTCAGCGCGGAGGAACTGCTCAAGGCGCTGCGCTTAAAAAGCGTGTACGATATTCGGTAAAACGGCAGGCTGCCTGACTGTACACACGGTGTCCTGATGTGGAAAGCCGGGTGGGCAGATGCTGATGCTGATGCCGCACCGCGGCGTTTGCCATAAAAGAAGATTAAGTAAGATTAACGTTCTGTGAAATAGTCTGCCCGCAGCATGTTGCCCTCCGCAAGAATCTGGAGCAGGTTAAGGAAGTGCTGCTGTAAGCGGTGGCGAAAAACAGCCGGGGTAACGCCCCGGCGGAATAAGGATGTATAGTAGATTTAGGATGAAGGGCATATCTTTGGATATGCCCTTTATTCAATTATGCCAATGTAATTGAAATAGACGTTGATTTTCTGCGTGTAAAACTTTTTCTTGTAAGTGCCGTCAAGCTCATGCACCGTAATGTGATGAACAAACTCCCGCAGGATTTCCGGCGTCAGTTCCGGAATTTCCAGATAGCGGTCAACAATGGCAAGGAAGTTTCCCACGTTGTCGAGCTCGTCCTGCGGCTTGGCCAGTTTCGCTTCTAAACAGAAACAGTGATTGTCATATGTCGGTTTCAAAATTATCCGTTAGTTTGTTATGAAGGACGACACCGGCTTTCATCCCCAGATTAAAATAAATTTCCTCAATTACGCATGAATACGTGTTGATTTGGTCAATGATGCTATCTCTTTCTTCCCCACATTTTTCAGCAATCAGTTTTTCCAGTTTTGAATAGGCTTCGCTTTCCCTCTGCTCAAAACTGTCGTTGTTAACAATCATTTTGGTGTCACCGGCCCGAATATACGCACCTATCATTTGTAGATTAAGCCGCCGTTTCATAGATGAAAAACAGCTTTCTGAATAGCCTCGCCGCAGTTGTTCTTTTTCCTCGTATTCTTTAAAGTCCGTCATGGTGCTGCTCCTTTCGTCAAGTTATGATCTCGTCCGGTCAAGTATCCCGCCATCCTATTCCCCCTCAAAAGCCGCTTTTATGTTTTGGGCTGTTTGGGCGGAGAGTATTGCGCCGACTGGCAAGCCTATTTCCATGTAGACCTCTTCGATTGCAGTTGCATAGTCATAAATGGGCCCGGTGATTTCCTCAAAATCCTTTTCGTTGGGGCAGTCCCAATGCAGCCGGACAGTAAAAGCCTTATGGGCGCTTTCTACCCGTTCTTTATATGGGCGCGGGTCTAAATGGTTTTCCTCTGCGCCATGCAATAGAAACTCCCGGATTTGCTGAATGTCCGCCCTTATGAATATCTCGTCAGCGTAGTTCATAAAAAATTTACATCTCCTTTAGTTCGTCAATAAACGTATAATGTTCGCTTATTGACGAATATTATACGCTAAAAAAGGAAACTTGTCAACGGCTGTTTTGGGTTTAGCCGAATTTTATTCGTTTTTCAATTGAAAATCTTCGCAAACAACCGTATAATTAATAGAGGAGAGCAAAACGCAGGCTCAGGGAAAGGATGAAAGAGAAAGGGAATAAAA
>ERZ826051.352-NODE-352-length-54288-cov-3.549481_pt1 | contig 54288 bp, 39 predicted proteins | sample MGYA00519928_ERZ826051 | MGnify/ENA primary metagenome ERZ826051 (study PRJEB31778, sample SAMEA3449219) | human gut metagenome | biome: human gut; feature: human-associated habitat; material: faeces | place: United Kingdom | collected 2010/2012 ...
ATCGGAGACTGATCAATATCGATCACCTTGTCCAGCTGATCAATCCCGAGAATATCATCATGTTTACCAGGAATTATCCTGGCACGGTTCAGATCCCTTGCCAGTCTCTTATAAAGGATCTCATTGATCAGTGAACTCTTACCGGAGCCGGAAACTCCTGTGACACAGGTCATGACACCCAGCGGAATATCCACATCGATATGCTTCAGATTATTCTCTGCCGCACCTTTTATATGAAGGAAACCTGTTGGCTCTTTACGTACTTCCGGCACCGGAATCTTAAGTCTTCCACTTAAATAAGCTCCTGTTACCGATTGCTCGTTCTTCATCAGATCCTCAGCTGTACCCATGGCAACCAGCTGTCCGCCATGTTCACCGGCACCGGGACCGATATCGATTACACAATCCGCCGCGCGCATGGTATCCTCATCATGTTCGACCACGATCAGGCTGTTGCCAAGATCGCGAAGGCGCATCAGCGCTCCCAGAAGCTTGTCATTATCCCGCTGATGGAGACCGATACTTGGCTCGTCCAGAATATAGGCAACTCCAACAAGGCCGGAACCGATCTGTGTGGCAAGACGGATCCTCTGTGCCTCCCCGCCGGAAAGAGTTCCGGTAGCTCTTCCAAGGGAAAGATACTCCAGACCAACTTCCGCAAGAAATCCCACTCTGGCACGGATCTCCTTCAGGATCTGCTTACCGATCAGTTCCTGCTGCTCGGAAAGCTTCAGGTCACGAAGAAATCCCTGTAATCTCTCCACAGGCATGTTCGTCACTTCATAGATATTCTTATCTGCCACAGTCACTGCCAGAGACTCCTTCTTCAGCCTCTGTCCCTTACAGGTGGTACATGGAGTGATCCGCATGAAACTCTCATATTCCTGCTTCATAGTCTCGGAACCGGTCTCCCGGTATCTCTGCTTCACATTGCGGATCAGTCCCGGAAATGCCACATCATAAACACCTTCTCCACGCTGACCCTTGTAATAAACTTTCACGGAGTGACCACCGGTACCGTTGATCAGGATGTCCTGGATTTCCTTAGGATATTCACAGAAAGGGGTATCCAGAGAAAAGTTATATTCTCTCGCCAGTGCATCCAGGATCGCTCTTGAAAAACTGCCCTGTGTGGTACAGGACTGCCAGCCAAGAACCGTGATCGCACCTTCATTGATGCTCAGTTTCTTATCCGGTATCATAAGGTCAATATCGAATTCCATCTTATATCCAAGGCCCAGGCACTTGGGGCAGGCACCAAACGGATTATTAAAAGAAAAACTTCTCGGCTCGATCTCATCAATACTGATACCACAGTCCGGGCAGGAAAAGCTCTGGCTAAAATTCAGAAGCTTTCCGTCCATGGTATCCACTACCAGAAGACCATCAGCCAGCTCCAGCACAGTCTCAATAGAATCCGAAAGACGTTTCTCAATTCCCGGTTTCACGATAAGACGGTCCACAACGATCTCAATGTTATGCTTGATATTCTTATCCAGGCTGATATCCTCGGAAAGCTCATAAAGACTTCCATCGATCTGAACTCTTACATATCCGCTTCTTCTGGCCTGGTCAAGCAGCTTGGCATGTGTTCCCTTACGGCCACGTACCACCGGCGCAAGAAGCTGTATCTTCTGACGCTCCGGAAGCGTCATGATCTGATCTACCATCTGATCCACTGTCTGTTTCCGGATCTCTCTGCCGCACTTCGGACAATGAGGGACTCCCACACGGGCATACAGAAGGCGGAAATAATCATAGATCTCAGTTACCGTTCCCACAGTAGAACGGGGATTCCGGTTCGTTGACTTCTGATCAATGGAAATCGCAGGAGGAAGTCCCTCGATACTCTCCACATCCGGTTTCTCCATCTGTCCAAGAAACTGCCTCGCATAGGAAGAAAGAGATTCCATATAACGTCTCTGACCTTCCGCATAGATCGTATCAAACGCAAGGGATGACTTACCGGATCCACTGAGTCCGGTAAGTACCACGAACTGGTCTCTGGGAATATCCACGCTGAGATTCTTAAGATTATTCTCATTCGCTCCGCGTATTCTGATAAAACGCTTCTTATCGTTCACTTCTGCTGACATGAAAGCCTCCTACTCTGCCCGGCCATACAAAAATCTTCCGGTATTTTCTTCTATAGCAGAATATCTGTCTCTCATTCTGCTGTAAAATTTCTGTTTGTTTTTTACAGTATACAATCAGAACATTCGTTCGTCAAGGTGAAAAAATCGACAAAATCCGCTACAGAAGAAAATCTGCCATCACTCCGTTGCTTACATGGATTCCTCTTCTTGTCAGAAAAATCCTGTCATTTTTCTTCTTCAGCATTCCCAGGGCAAAATGTTTTTTCAGAACCTCTCCGTAAATACTCTCCATATTTTTTCCGAAATATTCCTCAAATTCACGCACAGATACCCCCTCTGTCATACGCAGCCCCAGAAACATAAATTCCGCCATTTCATCCGCCTCCGTAAGTGTTTCCCTGTCACAGCGGATTTTTTCCGGAAACGCACTGTTTCTGAGATATTCTTCCATATTATCCGTATTGGAAAACCGCACATGGTCCACAAGAGAAGAAGCTCCAAGTCCCAGTCCCAGATAATCCGTCCTCTGCCAGTATCCTTTATTATGGCGGCACTCCAGGCCCTTTTTCGCATAATTGGAAATTTCATACTGATGAAATCCGTATTCTCCCAGAATTGCTGCCGTATCTTCATACATGCGGTACTCCGTATCTTCATCCGGAAGATCCAGCTCCCGTTCCCAGAATGGAGTTCCTTCCTCCACGATCAGGCTGTATGCGGAAATATGCTCCGGTGAAAGCTCTGCCACTGTACGGAGATTTTTTTCCCAGTCTTCATAGGTCTGCTCCGGGATCGCACTCATCAGATCAATATTGATATTGGAAAATCCCGCTTCCCTTGCCATGAAAAAACTCTCCAGAAATTCTTCCCAGGTGTGTATCCTCCCAAGGATCTTCAGTTCACGATTCTGTGGAGACTGCAATCCCAGACTTAACCGGTTCACTCCATGCTTCCGGTATTCCTGAAGTTTTTCTTTATATAAAGTCCCCGGATTTGCTTCGATGGTGATCTCAGCATCCGGGGCCACAAAAAACTTATTTCTGATCTGATCCAGAATTGCTCCCATAAGAGCAGGATCCGGAACGGAAGGTGTTCCTCCGCCAATAAAAACCGTGGTGATCTCTCTGTCCGGAAATTCCGGAACAGCAGCGATTTCCCTTCCAAGAGACTGGAAATATTCCCGTTGCCGTTCTTTTCCCGCCGGACCTGAAAGGAAATCACAGTAATCACATTTTTTCACACAAAAGGGGATATGAACATAGAGTTCCATAGGCTTCTTCGCCTTATTCTTCATCCATGTCTCCTTCCTCTGTACCCGCATAACTGTCAGTTTCGTCATACTGCGAGGTATCTCCATCGCCGGTATCATAACTGCTTTCATCATCTCCGGCATCACTGCCATCATCAGCAACGTCTCCGGTATCGGATGTATCCGTACCATCCCCGGATGTTGAATCTGATCCGGTCTCATCCGTATTATCCCCGCTTCCGTCGGAAGCTGCCGGTGTTGGTGTCACGGCATCTGTTCCCAGTGCCGCTCCGCCGTTTTCAGCCAGATACTCATTTACCATAGTAAGATTACCGTTGGTTGTCACGGCATCCGGATCTACCGTTTTCGGATCTGGTGTTGCGGTCGGCTCCGGTGCCATACTGATCTTGATCACACTTTCATCTTCCGCGTTTTTCTTTTTTGAACCGCATCCGGTAAGCAGGATTCCGGTCATCGCCAGAAGTCCTGCTGCCAGAAACAGTCTTTTTATATTTTTTCCCAAAAAGTCATCTCCTATTTATCATCCAGCTTCAGAACACTCATAAATGCCTTCTGCGGGATCTCTACATTGCCGAACTGACGCATACGCTTTTTACCCTCTTTCTGCTTCTCCAACAGCTTCTTCTTACGGGTAATATCACCGCCGTAACATTTCGCCAGCACATCCTTACGCATGGCCTTTACCGTTTCTCTGGCAATGACCTTGCCGCCGATGGCTGCCTGGATAGGAATCTCGAAGAGGTGTCTGGGAATCTCATCCTTCAGCTTTTCACACATCCTACGTCCTCTCTCGTAAGCGGAATCTGCACAGACGATGAAGGACAGGGCATCCACTTCCTCGCGGTTGATCAGAATGTCCAGCTTCACCAGATTCGATCTCTCGTAACCCTTCAGATCGTAATCAAAAGATGCATAACCACGGGAACGGGATTTTAAAGCATCAAAGAAATCATAAATGATCTCGTTCAGGGGCAGTTCGTATTTCAACAACGCTCTGGTGCCCTCGATGTATTCCATGCCGAGGTATTTGCCGCGGCGCTCCTGACACAGTTCCATGATGGAACCGATAAATTCGGAAGTCACCATGATCTCTGCATTTACCACCGGTTCTTCCATATATTCAATCTCGGAGGGATCCGGCAGATTGGAAGGATTGGTCAACTCAATTACTTCCCCATTGGTCTTATGCACCTTATAGACAACGCCGGGGGCGGTAGTCACCAGATCCAGATTGTATTCTCTCTCCAGTCGTTCCTGAATGATCTCCAGATGCAGCAGTCCCAGAAATCCGCACCGGAAGCCAAATCCCAGTGCCACAGAAGTCTCCGGTTCATAGAACAGGGACGCATCGTTCAACTGTAACTTCTCCAGCGCATCTCTCAGATCCGGGTACTTGGAACCGTCTGCGGGATATAATCCACAATATACCATGGACTGTACCTTTTTATAACCGGGCAGAGGTTCTGCGCAGGGATTGTTGTCGTCCGTTACGGTATCACCCACTGCTGTATCTTTTACATTCTTGATGGAAGCCGTGATGTAGCCTACCATTCCGGCAGAAAGCTCGTCACAGGGGATAAACTGTCCCGCTCCGAAATAACCGACCTCCACGACCTCTTCCTTCGCTCCGGTAGCCATCATGCGGATCATGGTACCCTTTTTCACTGTGCCTTCCATGACACGGCAGAAAATGATAACACCCTTATAGGAATCATATACAGAGTCAAAGATCAGTGCCTGTAAAGGGTTGTCCGGATTCCCCTTGGGGGATGGGATCTTTTTCACGATCTGCTCTAAGACTTCCTCAATACCGATGCCGTTTTTCGCGGAGATCAGCGGAGCATCCTGTGCCTCGATACCGATGACGTCCTCGATCTCTTCAATGACTCTCTGGGGATCTGCGCTGGGCAGATCGATCTTGTTGATGACCGGGAAAACATCCAGATCATGATCCAGTGCCAGATAGACATTGGCCAGTGTCTGTGCCTCAATGCCCTGTGCCGCATCCACCACCAGAATGGCGCCGTCGCAGGCCGCCAGAGAACGGCTGACCTCATAATTGAAATCCACATGGCCCGGAGTATCGATGAGGTTGAAAATGTATTCCTCTCCGTCCTGTGCTTTATATACGGTACGCACGGCCTGTGCCTTGATGGTAATGCCACGCTCTCTCTCCAGGTCCATATTGTCCAGAACCTGTGCCTGCATCTCTCTGCTGGTGAGCAGACCGGTCTTCTCAATGATACGGTCCGCCAGGGTGGATTTGCCGTGATCTATGTGTGCCACAATACAAAAATTGCGGATTTTGCTCTGATCTATTACTGCCATACTACTGTCCTTTCCTGACATATTCTTGCATCTAACGATTGTAGCATAAATTCCGCATTCTTGTCTATGATTTTACTTCGATTCGTTGTCTTATCCTGCTTTTATGTATCGCTACTCTCCCTTAAGCACCATATCCAGAATATGTGCCAGAGGATCACAGGCATTTATGGCCTCCTCCACAGTATTGTTCTGGGCTCCCAGTTCCACCAGAAGTGTCCGGGGACGCAGATGCATATTGTAGCGGTAGCCCTTCAGATAGATCCTGCGGGTCAGTCCCGGGTAATACTCCGCCGCCTTCAACTGCATCTGAAAAGAAAACGCCAGATTGGCCTCCTGGTTCTCGTTGGCCAGGTAGTCAATATCTCCCGTCTTGCGGGTCCTGCTCAGACCGTTAAAGAACATAAATCTTGCCGTGGGTCTCCCTTGAATATCCGTGACCAGCTTTGTCTCTTCCGCCACCTCATCCCGGTGCAGATCGATGATCACCTGGATAGAGGGATTCTCCGCAAGGATCTGTTCCACTGCCGGAAGTGCCCGGGAATACGCATTGTCTCTGGTCTCCACATCATATTGACCGGTATTGTGCAGCACCCGGTAACCATATTGTTCTGTCAGGATCTTGGTCAGACACTCTCCCACTCCCACGATACCGGTGTTCACATCTCCAGGAACCGAATCCGCAAAAGCCTCCTGGGAATGGGTGTGATAGATCAGGATCTGTGGTCCGTCACCTTCCTGTGGCAACGTCATATCCATTCCCAGCAGTTTTTCCACGGATAACTGATCACTGCCTGCCATGGTATTGGCATCTATGGCATAAAAATTCCGTACCAGTGTCTCATAATCCGCAAGCTGTGTGCGGTCAATCTGCACCTGTTGTACCGCCGGACGAAAATTGCTCAATGCAGTCCCGGCTGTCGCCTCCACACTCTCCGGGATAAGGGCCGTCTGCTGCGTTTCCTCCGGCTGCGGAAGGAGAAGTTCTTCGCTGATCAGATCTTCGGTGGTCAGGGTCCGGCAGGTAGTCTCATCCTCCTCCGGATTCTGTGTCCCCTGCTGCTCCACAATACCATAGCCTAATAGCGGTACTACTTCCCACATATTCTGCTGCAGCAGTAATCCGGTACTGCCGCTTTCTCCTGACAAAGCTTCGGAACAGGCAAATACCGGAAACTCATTTTCTCCCCGATCCGCCATCAAAAGCCCACAGACAACTGTCAGCAAAAACAGTGCGATCCGCCAGACAGTATTTTTCGGATTCTTCACGGTCCGCGCTCTCCTTCCGCACTTTTTTTTGTTACGACAGTTCAGCCCGCGTCAGTCGCAAAGTCGCCTTGACCTGCTCTTACGTCACTTCGTGACTACCTTTGCTCGTAATCCGGTGCTCAACTCATGAACTGTTACCCTATATATATGCAGTTACGCCCAGTTTTTTTCCATGGCAATATTGATTCCCTCGGAGACCGTGTAGCTGACCCGTTTGATCACAGAATCGATATCCTTTCCGGTCATATACATATTGTTCAGTTCTGCAAAAGCCATGCGGTGCTGTCCCATATATTTGACCGCATCGAACTCCTTTTCCCCGCTCATCAGCTTCTCCAGTGCATCTCCCACAATCGTGGCGGCATCCACCACCGTGGGGATCCCGATGGCAATTACCGGTACGCCCAGGGTCTCTTCGGTCAGGGCATTGCGGTGATTGCCCACGCCGGAGCCGGGCTGAATGCCGGTATTGGTGATCTGGATCGTACGGTTCAATCTTCTGGTGCTGCGGGCCGCCAGCGCATCCACCACGATCAGCACATCCGGTTGCGTCTCCTTCACCACACCGCTTATGATTTCTGCCGTCTCCATACCGGTCTTCGCCATTACCCCCGGCTCAATACTGCTGACCAGATTCATACGGGTACAGTTGTAGGCTGCTTTGCCGTAGGCTCTGACCACGTGTCTGGTGATCAGCAGATTGTCCACCCCCTGCGGTCCCAGAGCGTCTGCCGTCACTTCCCGGTTTCCCAGCCCCACGATCAATACCGACAGTTCCTCCGCTTCCCCGGGCATCATTTTCAAAAGTTCCTCCGCTAACGCCTCCGAGATCTCCCTGTGGTAATCGTCATCCGGTTCCACCATGGCCGGTGCCTCCATGGTCACATAGACACCCATGGGCTTTCCCAGTGTTTTTTCCGCATTTTTCGTATCGATGGTCACCTTGGTAATGCGGATATCCGTCTCTTCCTCATAGTGCTCGTCCACCGACACACCCCGCAGTTTGCTTTCCTCTTCATTGACACTTTCTCTTGCCTCCAGGGCCAGGTCTGTTCTGATCTGAAAAGTTTCCATTTTTTCACCCTCTGTCTGCCTTTCTTATCAATACATTTTTTACAAAAATCCGCAAAATATGTATTGACAAAAGCTCCCAGATTGTCTAAACTACAATAGTATGTTTACGTTAGTCTTCCGTGTCTGGCTAAAGTGAAACATTTCTTGTAAATTATAATTTTATTGTATACATTATGGAGGTGTACGACTTGGCTAACATTAAATCTGCAAAAAAGAGAATTTTAGTATCCCGCACAAGAGCTGACAGAAACAAAGCTATCAGATCCGGCGTTAAGACCGCTATCAAGAAGGTATACGCTGCAATCGAGACCGGTGACAAGGAAGCAGCTAAGGCTGAATTAACCGCTGCTACCAAGACCATCGAGATGGCTACTTCTAAGGGCGTTTACCACAAGAACAACGCTGCAAGAAAGGTTTCCCGTCTGAGCAAAGCTGTCAACGGAATGGCTTAATTTTTCTTGCACTGGTACAGAATTTAAGACATACAAAAGCGCCTATACCGTCATGTAGGTGCTTTTTTTGTGCCCTTTTTCAAATGTCACTTCTTGCTGCCTCATTCCAGGCAGATCCGGCTGACTGTCTTCCGCCCGTTTCATATACTTTATACACCATCTCGCTTAAAAGCTCGATGATGTACATTTGCCAAATACCGATTCTTGTGCAAGCACAAATCTGTACCTGGCTCATCGTATACACAAAAAGGACCTCTGCACAGTACACTATGCAGCGATCCTTTCTTATTTTATATCTTATATTCTTATGCCTTGCGTTCTTACAGCTTACTGCTGTGCTACATCCTTCATGGAGAAGCTGATTCTGCCCATCTTATCCTTACCCAGGCATACTACAGTCACTACATCGCCCAGAGTCAGAACATCTTCTACACGGTTGATTCTCTCCTTGGCGATCTTGGAGATGTGTACCATGCCTTCCTTGCCGGGTGCGAACTCGATGAATGCACCGAACTCCTTGATGCTGACTACCTTACCCTTGAAGATCTGGCCCTCTTCGAAATCGGTGGTGATGATCTTCACCATCTCCAGAGCCTTATCCATCATTTCCTTGTCAGTACCGCAGATAGATACCTTACCATCATCGGTGATATCGATCTTCACACCGGTACGGGCAATGATCTCATTGATGGTCTTACCACGCTGTCCTACTACATCACCGATTCTGTCGGGATCGATCTGAATGGAGATGATCTTGGGAGCGTACTTGCCAACCTCTGTTCTGGGAGCAGAGATAGCGGGCTTCATGCAGGTATCCATGATGAACAGTCTTGCATCACGGCATCTCGCAATAGCGCCTTCTACGATAGGTCTGGTCAGACCGTGGATCTTAATATCCATCTGGATCGCGGTAATACCTTCGGTAGTACCGGTTACCTTAAAGTCCATATCTCCGAAGAAGTCTTCCAGTCCCTGGATATCGGTCAGCAGAACGAAATCGTCATCGGTCTCGCCGGTTACCAGACCACAGGAAATACCTGCTACCATCTTCTTGATGGGTACGCCTGCTGCCATCAGGGACATGCAGGAAGCACAGGTGGATGCCATGGAGGTAGATCCGTTGGATTCAAAAGTCTCAGATACGGTACGAATTGCATAAGGGAACTCGTCCTCACTGGGCAGTACGGGGATCAGGGCTCTCTCAGCCAGAGCGCCGTGACCGATCTCACGTCTTCCGGGTCCGCGGGAAGGCTTGGTCTCACCTACGGAATAGGAAGGGAAGTTATAGTGATGCATATATCTCTTGCTTACTTCATTCTCATCCAGGCCATCGATCTTCTGCTGCTCGGACAGAGGTGCCAGAGTACATACGTTACAGATCTGGGTCTGTCCACGGGTGAACATAGCAGAACCATGTACACGGGGGATGATGTCTACTTCTGCTGCCAGAGGACGGATCTGTGTGATTGCACGTCCATCGGGACGCTTGTGATCTTTCAGGATCATCTTACGAACGGTCTTCTTCTCATACTGGTATACTGCCTCACCTAAGATAGCCAGCCACTCTTCGTTCTCAGCGAAAGCCTCGGTCAGCTTGTCGGTGATTACACGGATATTCTCCTCACGGGTCTGCTTATCATCGGTGAATACAGCTTCTTCCATCTCAGCGGGAGATACGATCTTCTTCATCTCCTCGAACATTTCAGCGGGCACTGCACAGCTGGTGTACTCATGCTTCTTCTTGCCTACTTCTGCTACAATCTTGTCGATGAAAGCAATGATGGTCTGGTTCACTTCGTGAGCCTTATAAATTGCTTCGATCATGGTTGCTTCAGGAATCTCGTTCGCTCCTGCCTCGATCATGATCACCTTTTCTCTGGTGGAAGCAACGGTCAGGTTCAGATCACCTTTCTTCCACTGCTCCTGGCTGGGATTGATGATGAACTCGCCATCGATCATGCCTACCTGGGTCATAGCGCAGGGGCCATCGAAAGGAATATCGGAAATGCAGGTAGCGATAGCTGCACCGATCATAGCCACCAACTCCGGACGACACTCGGGATCCACGCTCATTACCATGTTGTTCAGGGTTACATCATTACGGTAATCCTTGGGGAACAGGGGACGCATGGGTCTGTCGATGACACGGCTGGTCAGAATAGCATTCTCACTTGCCTTTCCTTCTCTCTTGTTGAAACCGCCGGGGATCTTACCCACAGCGTACATCTTCTCTTCATACTCTACACTCAGAGGGAAGAAATCGATACCGTCTCTGGGCTTCTCGGAAGCGGTTGCGGTACAGAGAACCGTGGTATCACCATAGTGCATGAATGCACATCCGTTTGCCTGCTTACCTACACGGTTGATATCAACCACCAGAGGTCTGCCTGCAAGATCCATCTTGTAACTTTGATACATAAATTCCTCCTATCCATCGTACTGTGACTGTTATCTTTGGTGCCACGCTACGATATGAATTATTATTCTACGGGCTGGAGGATTACCGAAACTACTGAAAATTCCATGTCGCTCCCATGATCCGCAACATAATCTTTTCAGCGGTCTCGGGGCTCACTTCCATCCCGTGTGTTACCTTTTCAGGCGCGGTGAATTAGATTTTCACCGTGCATATGGATGTAATGAGAAACAAGAGAAGCGGAGCGCCGATGTAATCGGCAGACCCCGCTCACCAGTCAGCATTATTTTCTTAAGCCAAGCTTCTCGATTAATGCACGATATCTCTCAATATCCTTCTTCTTCAGGTACTCCAGAAGACCACGTCTCTGACCTACCATCTTCAGCATACCACGACGAGAATGATGATCCTTGGGGTTCTCCTTCAGATGCTCGGTAAGCTCCTGGATTCTTGCGGTCAGGACTGCTACCTGTACCTCAGGTGAACCGGTGTCACCGGGGGTTCTTGCATACTCGTTCATGATGGCTGTTTTCTTTTCCTTAGAAATCATTTCTTTTTCCTCCTGTTTTTTAAACGCCAGATACCAAGACTAAGGTCGGAGTGTCCGTAATCTGGGCATCGGCTAATCATACTATTTCAATATATCATAGTTTCTATCGGTTGTAAATATATTTTTCTATTTTCTTGCGGCCCGCTTCTGTACCTTTTCCTCGTACATCCGGCTGTCTGCAATTTTTACATAATCTGCAAAAGACAGTGCGGATTCCGGATCCGTCACGACAGTTCCGATACTCATGGACAACGGGAACGGAAGCTTCTGGGCTTTTCCCTCCGCCTCCAGTGTTCTGCGGATGCGCAGCACCAGTTCTCTGGAAACCTCATCGGACTGGTAACTCTGGATCAGGACGAATTCATCACCGCCGGTTCTGGCCGGCACAGCGTCCCGGCTGCTACACTGCATCAATGCTCTGGCTGCAGCGCAGATGGCCATATCCCCATACTCGTGTCCGAAGGTGTCATTGATGTATTTCAGACGATCCAGATCCACGAACAAGATCAGAAGTTTGCGTTTGTTCAGACCGGAAATACGGAAGGACTCCTCTCCCAGCTGTTGGTAGCCCATACGGTTATACATACCTGTCAGCGTATCCATAATATACAGGGAAGACAGCTTGCGGTTCATATAGGCCAACATTTCTTTTTTGTGAAGGTTCTCCATAGAGCGGGTCAGTGCGTTCATGATCTGGAACAGGTACTGTTTCTCCATCAGGTATACCGCATTACGGATAGCTACATAGCCAACGGTACGCTCTCCGAAATGTAACGGCAGGAACAAAAAGTCCTGTCCCGGCTTCGGATAATCGAAGGTCGGGAAGATGCCATCCACTTCCTGTCTGTCCAGATCCAGTCTCTGGTCCCTCTCGTATGCAAAGGTCATCTGCATCTGTCTCGGATAACCATGCAAGGAAAATCCCTCGTCCGAAGGGGTGGCATCCAGATGAATACTCTTCTCCGTTTCTTTTTTATAGGCATTGAGGTGATCGTCCAGCACCAGATACATGGCATCGCATTTCAGGGACGGAATGCACTGGGGAATGCAGTACATCATTTCCTCTACGGTATTGCACTGCATCATCTCTGCCTCCATGGACAGGACTTCCTCGTCGAATTCCTCACTTTCCACGCTGTACATGATCTGATCCTTCAGATGGGCTCTGGCATCCCTGCTGCTTCCTTTGCCGCAGCCACAGCTCTCCTGCCACAGCATCTCAGTATTGGTGAAATTGTACCGGGGGACACTTTCTCCCGCCCAGATTTTCAGGAGAATATCCATTCCCTTGTATGCAGCTTCCTCTCTGATATGTCCCACAGTGGTAATACTCGGCGTGTAAAATCCGGCCTTGTCGAAGTTGTCAAAGCCTGTGATACGGAAGTCCTTCGGTGCTGTAAATCCCATCTGGGCCGCCGCTTCGCATACCGCTACAGCCACATTATCATTGATACAGATAATAGCATCCGGCAGCTCTTTGTGAGTATCCCACAGATGCCTGTAGCCTTCCAATCCGCTCTTGTAGTCAAAAGAGCCGTACCAGATGTCATTCTTATCTATTTTGATCTTGTGTTCTTTGGCATAGTCAAGCATTCCCTGCAGTCGGCAGCTGCTCTCATAATTGCTGTCAGCCCCCACCAGCAGCCAGAATTTTTTGCAGTTATGCACCTCATGCATATGTGCGATCACCTGCTTCATGGCAGAATAATTGTCAATACCCACATAATAAAAATCTTCCAGCTCGTTGGCAATAGAGACTACCGGAAGGTGCGACTGCTTCGCCTTGTGGATCACTTCCGCCAGCACTGCCGGAGAGCTGATATTGTTCAATTCCAGAATAATGCCGTCGAACTCTGACAGATCCGGAAGGTTAAAAATATTATATTCTGCCCTGTTGTACCCAGCATCTCTGCTCCAGTTGCCAGTACTGTTAAAAATATATAAATTTACTTCTTCGTCCCTCTCTTTGATTCTCTGCAAAATACCTGCCGGCCAGGCATAGGTAAACAACCTTCTCCAGCCATCGGTGATCAAAGCTACTTTCCGCATATTCCTCACCCATTTTCGTCTCTGTACGAAGCCCCCTTTTTTCCTGTCAGGGACCGCTGATATATACAAAAATAGTATCATAGTTCCCCGTGAAACGCAATTGTAAAAGAAAGATCCTGCGCATATCTTCGAATAATCAAGCAGGCTGTCTCCTACTCGATTTGTACACAAAAAAGCATTGCCCCGCCCTTTTGCGAAAGCAATGCTTTTTATCAGTCGTGAATGACACGGACACATTTCACAGGTGTACGATACTTATAGCTGCTGATCTTGATACCGGTCTTCGGGCTGCTGGCGTGAATTACCTGTCCTCCACCGATATAAATAGCTACGTGATTAATATTACCCTTGCCGTTACCATAGAATACCAGATCACCGGGCTTTAGCTCGGATGCACTGATCTTGGTGCCCTCATTGGCCTGTGCTCTGGAGGAATGGCTCAGGGTAATGCCGTATTTCTTGAATACGCTGAGAACGAAACCGGAGCAGTCCGCACCCTTGGTAAGGCTGGTGCCTCCCCAGACATAAGGGTTACCTATGAACTGTTTTGCATATTCTACCAGATCTACGCGGACATCGGATACCCCCTGTCCGTAGAGAAGCTCTGTCATGGTGATGGCGGTATCCAGCTTTTCTTCCACTGTGACATAATCTTGGGATACATAAGCATCTTCGCCATCAATAGAAATCTTCACCCAGCCATCGGAACCGGTCTCCACATACTCCATCTCTTCTCCCTGTCCCACCTGAGTCACGATCTCACTGGTGGTATTGGGCTCCTGACGTACATTCAGGCCATCGGTATTGGCAGTGGCTACCGTATGAACCAGTTCCATGGCTCGGATTCTGGCTTCCGGTCCAGTCAGCAGGAATTCCTTGCTGACATAACCTTCCACTTCACCGGACTTGATATGTGCCCAGTCATCTACGGTCTCGACCACTTCACAGGCCGCATCCTTGGGAAGCTTACCTACCAGCTTACCGTCTGTGGAAGATACCGCTCTCACATTCAGATTACCGGATTCCACATTGGCCACACCGATATTGGTATAGCCCCAGGAAGCTCCCTGGGCATCCTGTGCGATCTGGATGTATTCCTCCAGTGTACGCTCCGTCTCCAGGACAGAAGCCACACCGCCGGATGCCATGAGGACACTGCTTTCTGCAGCGGAAGCGGAAAGCGGTGCCGCCAGCATACACAATGCCAGGCCAGTGGCTACGATCTTTACTTGTTTTTCTCTTGTATGTTTTATCATAAATTCTTCTTTAAAATCCTTTTACAAATATATTACAGAATTGTTACATCGCAAGTCTGATTATACCTGTCTGCAGGCTTCCTGTCAACCCATGGAAAATTTTTCCACTACTGTTTCCCGCCGTCGCTCCTTCCTCCGTAAAACGAAAAAACCGGCGTATGAGTGTCTGTCTGCACCCGATACGCCGGATCTCTTGTTCCAGGAATGGAACTTGTTATTTTATCTTCTATGGCCACCGCCGCCATGGCTGACACCGCTGCTGCTCCGATGACTTCCTCCGTGACCGCCGCTGTGTCCGCTACTGCTACTGCTGGTCTCGATCCTGCGGGTCACCACGTTCTTACGCAGATACTGGTCTCTGGTATTGTTGATCTTGGGCTTTTTGCCATCAAGATACTGATTGACCGTAGTAGTATCCTTTGCTTTGCTCTGATGCAGGTTCACTGCGGCATAGATCAGTGCAACGACAAGACCTGTCAGGATCCAGGGAGAAAAGGTCATCGGCATGCTTTCCTTACTTTCCTCCATGGTCCGGGTCACATAACTGATACAATTCTTATACGCTTTGTAGGGGCTTTCGTCTATGTAATCATCCACTGCGTACAGGGCCTGGTCGATCTCGTAATCGCCAAAATAATCATAGACATTTCCACAGGTAGACAGCCAGCTTCCCTTTTGTCCTTCATAGGCATTGTCCAGCAGCAGAACTCCGTTGCCGTGTACCTTGTCATAACCGAAATTGTTGTAATCATAGAAGTTATCCGCCAGATCTCTCATGGCTGTACTCCAGTCGGTACTGCCGACTTCCTTCGCATGAAATGCCTCCGCAAGATCCGGATTTTGCAGATCATACTCTACGGATTCGGAGATCGTTACGATCACGATGTCCGCCTGGATCTTTTCCTCACACTCTGCTATATATTCCCGCAGGCTCTGCTCCTCTTCGTCTGTCAGCATATCCGCATAGTCAAACACACGCTCTGTGGGATCCTGGCTGTTGCCCCGGACAGTCTTCGGTGTAAGCAGATGAACGACTGCCACTCCTATGGTGATCACCGCCAATATGCCGGCAATAATGAACCATACCTTAAAATATTTGAGGTACCGTCTCAGTGCCTCTCTCTTAATATCTTTTTCCATTGTCCCGTTATCCTTCCCTCATAATTTCTACACCAGACTGGCGATTGCATTCACCATGCATAGAATTGCCGCCAGTGTCACACCAAGTGTTCCCGCATAAGCCCACACCTTTGCTTTGGAAATCGGTGCAGTACCTACCAGTTTACCGGTCTGTCCGTTTACATAGAAAGGATATTCTTTGCCTTTGTAGCTATAGTCATACTTCCATACTGGCAGGAGACCATAACTTACAGAACTGTCCGTCACGTTGATGTTTTCTCCCATTTTGCGGACACTGGAATATCCAGAATAGCTGTCATGCAGCATCTTCTGTGCATCCTCCTGCATCTTGGCTTTGGCACGGCTCTCCACCAGATCGGAAGTCATATTGTAGCGTTCACTATGAAATCCAGACAGATATTCTGGCTTAAATTCCTGCAGTTCCTTGTAATCAAAGGGCTCCATCAGATCCATGACATCATCCGGCATTTCCACGGAAGCATCCACAGGAATCTTCACAAAATCAATGTCCATATCACGGACAATATCATAATATGAGGTCTCGGTATACTGTGTATTGCCGGTCGTCCAGCTGCGCACCTTGGTACCTTCACCGTGGAACGTGCAGTTGGTATTGTAATCGTAGAACCAGAACGGTACATACTCACCGTAAATACCGTTCATTCTTACTTCCGACAGAAAATCCGTCGGTGCAAAAATACATTTCTCAAATTTATCACGGATCAGCTTCTTGCAGACTTCCTTGCCCATATGGAAGGGAATCAGCATATGCGGTGTGTAGGCACCGGAAATCTGATCATCCACGATCACATAATTGTCACAATAAGGACACTGTGTAGCGGAGGTGTTTACCGTCATGGGAATCTCGCCACCACAGTTGGGACATACCTTTGTCACCTTTTTCTGCGCAGCACCCTCGGCTGCTGCCATTCTGCTGACCGGCTGTCCGGCTCCCGCTGCCTGGACCGTTCCTTCCGCAGTGCCGTTTTCCTCACCGCTTGTCTCGATCACACCGTCCTCGCGTTCTTCGCTGTCCTCACTCTCACAGAAAGGACAGAACATCTTCTTTCTCTCCGGGCTGTAAACTACATTACCGCCGCAGTTTTTACATCTAAAGATCATTTTACCCCTCGCCTTCTGCCTTTTACGACATTTTTCTTCGTAGAACCTTTTTATCTTACCATAGATTCCATCGTATTTCCATATCGTAAAATACACATAATCTTTTCTTATCGTTCGTTTACCATGATTGTCTCATGCTTTCATCAGGTCTGCGTAATCCTCCGGCAGGAATCGGTGATAGATCACATGGCACCCTTCATCCCGAAAACAATAACAATAGGGATCTCCCATTTCCTCCGGGAAACGGATCATGACATCAAAGTCCTCGCCCCGCATCTCTTCCACATAAATATTCTCACTGTACCGCAAAAATAACTGTCGGATATCCTCCATCTTACAGTCATGCTGCCCGATCAGGCGGATCAGTTCATAGATAAATCCCTTCTCTGCAAAATGCTCATGGACATAAGCACTGCCTTCCTCCGGAATACAGAGGCAGAAACGGTCTCCCTTACGGCTCACAGCCAGTTTTCCAAGCTTTATTGTCATGCTCTCCGGCTGTCCGGCCAGTGTAACTTCCATCTGTTCCGCCGTATCCTGTGTACCCAGCAAGTGATTCAGTGTAGATAACGGATAATACAGGCGGATTTTCTCTCTGCGGAAGCCTAATTTTGCCTGTTCCTCCAGAACCACATCCATGAGGTTTTTTTCTAATTTTTCAAATGTCATTTTCTTTTTCCTATAATTTCCCATAATCTGTCAAAAATAAAAACTATGCAGCGGAGGTTTCCTGTCCTGCATAGTTTTTATTATACAATATTCACGCATCAGAATACAATTCTATTCTACGGAAACAGACATTGCCGTTCCATTCTAATTCAGAAATTTGTCCAACTCCGTCTCTACGATCTGCTTTTTCTTCACCTTGGGAGCACGGATCACTTTTCCCTGTACGATGACCATATCCACATTTCGAAGCACCCGTAGATCTTCTAACGGATTCTTCTCCACCACGATCATATCCGCGCATTTGCCGGGTTCCAGTGTACCGGTGATATCTCCGATGCCCGCCATCTCGGCGCCGCGGCAGGTTGCGGTATAATAAAAGACCCGTAATGGAATCCACCATCACGGGTCCTGTGACTCTTTTGAAAGAATCTGTTATTTATTGTAGCAAACAATCTGTCCGAAGTCAGCCTTCAGGGAAGCGCCGCCTACCAGACCACCGTCGATGTCTGCCTGTGCAAACAGCTCGGGAGCGCTGGAAGCAGATACGGATCCGCCGTACTGGATACGGATAGCTGCTGCGGTTGCATCATCATAGATCTCAGCGATGCACTCACGGATTGCCTTACATACTTCCTGTGCCTGCTCGGTAGTAGCTACCTTGCCAGTACCGATAGCCCAGATAGGCTCGTATGCGATGACAGCCGTTGCTGCCTGTGCAGCAGTTACGTTCAGGAATGCGATCTTGATCTGCTGACGGATGAAGTCGATGGTAACACCCTGCTCTCTCTGCGTCAGAGTCTCACCACAGCAGATGATGGGAGTAATGCCATGCTCGAAAGCCTTGAGAACCTTCTTATTCACGGTCTCGTCGGTCTCTGCAAAGTACTCTCTTCTCTCGGAGTGTCCGATGATCACATACTTCACGCCTGCATCATCCAGCATTGCGGGAGAAATCTCGCCGGTGAAAGCACCCTTCTCCTCGAAATACATATTCTCCGCACCAATCATGATATTGGAACCCTTTGCTGCCTCCATAGCGGGAATGATGTCGATTGCGGGAACGCACAGAAGTACGTCTACTTCATCATTTGCTACGAGGGGCTTTAATGTATTGATCAGCTCTACTGCCTGGCTGGGAGTCATATTCATCTTCCAGTTGCCGGCAATGATCTTCTTTCTTGCCATAATCATACACCTCTTCTTTTCTTATATTGTGTTTCCCACAGGATGCATCTGTGCCTGCAGGCAGGTTCGAATACATTCCGTGGGAAAGCTTTATTATTTCTATTTATTTGTCGTCTGCTGCTGCCACGCCGGGAAGCTCTTTGCCTTCCAGGAACTCCAGGGAAGCACCGCCACCGGTAGAAATATGGCTCATCTTGTCAGCGAAACCAAGCTGGTTAACAGCTGCTGCAGAGTCACCACCACCGATAATGGTAGTTGCATCGGTCTCAGCCAGAGCCTTAGCTACAGCGATGGTACCTGCTGCCAGGGTAGGATTCTCGAATACGCCCATAGGTCCGTTCCATACAACGGTCTTAGCAGTCTTAACAGCCTCAGCATACAGAGCTGCGGTCTTGGGTCCGATATCGCATCCCTCTCTGTCTGCGGGCATGTTGGTAACATCATATACCTGAACCTCAACAGGAGCATCGATCGGGTTAGGGAAATCAGCGATGGTTACGGAATCAACAGGCAGTAACAGCTTCTTGCCCAGCTTCTCAGCCTTTTCCATCATTTCCTTACAGTAGTCGATCTTGGTATCATCTACCAGAGACTTACCGATCTCATAGCCCTGAGCCTTTAAGAAGGTGTAAGCCATACCACCACCGATGATCAGGGTATCGCACTTCTCTAACAGGTTGGAGATAACGTTCAGCTTGTCTGCAACCTTTGCACCGCCCAGAATAGCTACGAAAGGTCTTACGGGATCTTCTACAGCCTTACCTAAGAAGTTGATCTCCTTCTCCATCAGGTAACCTACTACGTTCTGACCACCCTTAGCGGTGATGAACTTGGTAACACCTGCTACGGAAGCATGTGCTCTGTGAGAAGAGCCGAATGCATCACATACATACAGATCAGCCAGGTCAGCCAGTTCTTTGCTGAATTCCTCACCGTTCTTGGTCTCTTCTGCGCCACGGAAACGGGTATTCTGAAGCAGAACAACGTCGCCTTCCTTCATGTTCTCAACAGCCTTGGTAGCTGCTTCGCCGGTTACATTGTAGTCAGCTACGAAAGTAACCTCTTTGCCCAGCTTCTCGGACAGTCTCTTGGCAACAGGTGCCAGAGATTCGCCTTCGTTGGGGCCATTCTTTACCTTACCCAGATGAGAGCAAAGAATTACCTTGCCGCCATCGTTGATCAGCTTCTTGATGGTAGGCAGAGCTGCAACGATACGGGTATCGTCAGTGATCTCACCGTTCTTTAAGGGAACGTTAAAGTCGCATCTTACCAGGACTCTCTTTCCCTTTGCGTTAATGTCATCTACAGATTTCTTATTTAATCCCATGGTATTAACCTCCAATTATTTTAGTATCTAAAAAGGGCCCGGTCCTTGTAAGACCGGACCCTGATAGGTCTTTACGTGTTAACGCCTGTCGGCTTATGCTAACTCGCTGAAGTACTTGATGGTACGAACCATCTGAGAGGTATAGCTGTTCTCGTTATCATACCAGGATACAACCTGTACCTGAGTATTGCCATCTTCCATAGGAGCAACCATGGTCTGAGTTGCATCGAAGATGGAACCGTAGGTGCTGCCTACGATATCGGAAGATACGATCTCATCGGTGTTGTAACCGAAGGACTCGGTAGAAGCAGCCTTCATTGCTGCGTTGATCTCTTCCTTGGTTACAGCGCCCTTAACTACTGCTACCAGAATGGTGGTAGAACCGGTAGGGGTCGGAACACGCTGAGCGGAGCCGATCAGCTTGCCGTTCAGTTCGGGAATTACCAGGCCGATTGCCTTAGCTGCACCGGTAGAGTTGGGAACGATGTTGCAAGCGCCTGCACGGCTTCTTCTCAGATCGCCCTTTCTCTGAGGTCCGTCAAGGATCATCTGGTCACCGGTATAAGCGTGAACAGTGGTCATGATACCGCTCATGATAGGTCTGCAATCGTTCAGAGCCTTAGCCATAGGTGCTAAGCAGTTGGTGGTGCAGGAAGCTGCGGAGATAACGGTATCTTCGGGCTTCAGGGTCTTGTGGTTAACATTGTATACGATGGTAGGAAGGTCGTTACCTGCGGGAGCAGAAATAACAACTTTACGAGCACCGGCAGTGATATGTGCGGAAGCCTTCTCCTTAGAGGTGTAGAATCCGGTACACTCCAGAACTACATCAACCTTTAATTCACCCCAAGGAAGCTTGCTTGCGTCAGCCTCTTTGTAGATGGTGATGGTCTTGCCGTTAACGGTGATGCTGTCCTCGCCAGCCTCAACGGTGCTTGCATACTTGTAAACACCCTGAGAAGAATCATACTTCAACAGATGTGCCAGCATCTTAGGGCTGGTTAAATCGTTGATTGCTACTACTTCATATCCTTCTGCATCGAACATCTGTCTGAATGCAAGACGACCAATACGGCCAAAACCATTAATTGCTACTCTTACTGCCATTTTAGTTTCCTCCTAAAATTTTAATTTTATATCTTTTGGCTTTCCGTTATTCACAGATTGTCAAAATTTTATCAGCAAAGACATTTTACCTAATTCCTGATTATAATTCAAGATGTAAATGAAAAATATTTGTGATTTTGTGGTAAATTTTACAGTTTGTTTAGAAATGCTATGGTTTTTCCCTTCATTTTTGCTATAATAGGTTCGTATTATGATAACCAGAAAGGATGAAAAATATGTCTATCAAAGCAGATTGTCATCTTCACTCTTCTTTTTCGGGAGATTCCCAGGCTCCCATGCCGGAGATGATCGATAAAGGTCTCGCTCTGGGACTGGAGACCATGTGTTTTACCGAGCATAACGATTTTGATTATCCCCGCACCGAGGAAGGACCGGGAACAATCTTTTTACTGAATACGGATTCCTATCTGTACGACGTGCTCCGCTGCCGCGCGAAATATGAAGGGAAAATGCGGATTCTCTTCGGCGTGGAGCTGGGATTGCAGCCTCATCTGGCCGACCGCAACGAAGATTTTATTTCCGCCTATGATTTTGATTTCGTCATCGGCTCCACTCATCTCTGCAAAGGAATGGATCCCTATTATCCGGAATATTTCGAGAAATTTTCCTCCGAGGAAGAAGCCATCCGGGCTTATTTTGCAGAGACACTGGAGAATCTGAAATGCCATGACGATTATGATGTATTGGGACATCTGGACTATATCGTCCGTGTGGCTCCCACCAAGGACAAGAACTATTCCTATGACAAATATAAGGATGCCATTGATCCGATCCTGGAGCTTTTAGTGCAGCAGGGAAAAGGTCTGGAACTGAACACCGGAAGCTTCCGCTACGGTCTCAGACAGCCTCATCCCTGTACCGATGTTCTGCGCCGCTATCATGAGCTGGGCGGTGAGATCATCACCGTAGGAACCGATGCCCACAAACCTCAGGATGTGGGATCCTATCTGGATCTTGCCTCCGAGATCCTTCAGCTGTGCGGTTTCAAATATTACACAATCTACGAAAAGCGCAGCCCGGAATATCACAAGCTGTAATTTTCTTTATTCCCTATCCTCCAAGCTGAATGTGTTCCTTCATCAGCTCGCGAAGCAACGCATCCGCTGTCCATGAGACATTATACGGTGTCACAATCGCCTTCAGGGCAACCGGTGGTAAGCCGGTTGCCTTATATTCTGCCAGGAATGCATCCACCTGTTGCGAATCCATTCCGGAAAACACCAGCATTTCCATTGCAAAATCAGGACCGTTATATATTTTTCCATTCTTATGAAAACCGCTGATTTCCGCCAGTGTTCCGATCTTCTGTCCATAGTCCCTGCGGTTCACCGCCGTCACATCCACACCTATTTTCTCCGCTGCCACACGCACAGCCCGGTCTTTTTGTGTACTCACGCCAAACAATAATATTTTTGCCATTATATTTCCTCACAGTCCATCACCCGGAAGCCGTTCTTTTCCAGCAATTGTGCAAATACTCCCTGTCCGAGGATGAGTTTACCGGTAAAGTTTCCATCATAAATCTGCTTTACGCCGCAGCTGGGGCTTCGTGACTGTAAGATTGCCAGATCGATGCCATTCTCTTTGGCGATCCGCAGAGCCTCCTCTGCGCCTTCCCGAAACTGCCTGTCCACATTTACGCCTTTACAGTTTATGACCTCACCGCTCACGATCTCCGACGGATCCCTCGGGGTCGGAAGTCCTCCCAGCACCTCAGGACATACCGGGATCACCTCATGCCCTTCCAGATATTTTGCCACACGCTCGCTGTAATTATTTTTCCCGTTATATTTACAGTTTTCGCCCAGCAGACAGGCACTGACCAGTATTTTCATCGTAATCTCCAGCTTTCCGTTATTATGTCTGTTACAGCAACGGCGCGATCAGGCGCATGATACACTGCCAGCCTCTCACTGCCATATTTTTCCTTCCATCCCGGTATTTATCGGTGACTTCCTCACTATCCTGTAACAGCTTATCAAAATCCGCCTCAATATCCCGGATGGCATCACAGCCGTGCATCCACACACCGTTTTCAAAATGATGATAAAGGCTCCGGTAATCCATATTGATAGTACCGACGGTCGCCGTATCCCCATCACACAGCATCTGCTTCGCATGCAAAAAGCCCGGGGTATATTCATAAACCCGCACACCCTGACGCACCAGTCCGGAATAATAGGATCTGGTCACACCGTAAATGATTTTTTTATCCGGAATACCCGGGGTAAATACCCGTACATCCACGCCACGTTTTGCCGCCAGTCCCAGCTCTCTCGTCATCTCATCACTGATGATCAGATAAGGAGTTGCCACATAGAGGCGTTTCTTCGCCGTCTTGATCAGGTTCAGGTAGACATTCTCACCCACCGGCTCTCCGTCCAGTGGAGAATCCGCATAGGGCTGCACATAGCCGGATGCCTTCTGCACATTTCCATCTTCCGCACCTTCCTGCGATGCCTTCAGATACTTTTCATAATCTGTATCCGCCTGTCCCATAACATTCCACATTTCCAAAAACATCATGGTAAAATTCTGTACCGCTCTGCCGGTCAGCTTCACACCGGTATCCTTCCAGTAGCCGTAAGGATGCGTGATATTAAAATACTCATCTGCCAGATTATATCCACCGGTGAATCCTACTTTTCCGTCGATGACCATGATCTTACGATGGTCGCGGTTATTCATGAAAATATTTAAAAAGGGCACTACATAGTTAAATACCCGGCACTGTACACCGATGGCATTCATGCGGTCTATAAAGCTTTTATCCAAAAAGCCGATACAGCCCACATCGTCGTACAGAATACGGACTTCCACGCCCTCGGCAGCCTTTCTTGCCAATACATCCTTCAGCCGTGCAAAAGCCTCTGCCTCCTCTACGGCATGATATTCCAGGAATATAAAGTGCTTTGCCTTCTCCAGCTCCTTAAGCTGTTCCTCGTATCCCAGATAAGCTTCCGGATAGAATTTCACAGCTGTCGTGTCATACACCGGATAATTACCATACTTCCAGATATAATGGCATTGATTTGCCAGCAGAGGATCTTCCTGCTCCAGCTGCTGCAATATGGTCTCATCCTGCACATTCAGAGGAATCAGTTGTGCATCCACATCCTCAAATTTCCGGATGATTTTATGCATAGCCTCTTTATGCCCGAACAATCCGTAAATACACAGACCGAATACAGGAAATGCCAATATTACAATAATCCAGGGCATCTTAAATGCGGCATTGGTATGTTTCCCATAAATCCTGAGCGCCACTACCAGCGCAAACAGGCTGGTCAGCAGAGAGATCACTGAAGAATACTGATACAGTTTGATCATCAATATCAATATCCAGCCGATCTGTAAGAGCACAGCCAATGCTGCAAACGCAATTCTTCCTATACTGTTTTTCACATTCCCTTTTACTTCAGAACGCATCTGCTTTTTCTTACCCATAATGTCCTCTTTTCTCTTTCGTTCTGCCAGATCATAAGTAATCTCCCCCTTACAGGCTGCCTGCACTGCGCACAGACAGCCATGGGTATATTCTATGGTGCCAGGGTCAAAAGGTCTAAGCCCACATGAGCTTGCTCATATGTGAGCGAAAGACCTTGGGACCCGCCCCGATATGAGCATAAAAGTGGGATGATAATCCCACGATATGCGAATACCGGAGAGGATTGTGGGAGTGCGATGCACGGAACAATCCGTAGGCATCATAGTTGAGGACTTTTGACACTCACATCATTTTATCTCAAACAAATGCAACTGCTGTTTTTTCATTTATAGAATAAAAAAGAAGCCGAAAATCTTTCCAGATTTTTCGACTCGCCCCTGCCAAGGAATCGATGCGACAGGATTTGAACCTGCGACCTCTACGTCCCGAACGTAGCGCTCTACCAAGCTGAGCCACGCATCGTTTTCTGTTTTATTTTCTGCTGTTTTCGTCAGCTCCATTAATATATCATCTTTCTTTTCAAAATGCAAGTGTTTTTTTTATTTTTTTGTTTTTTTATTTTATTTTTTATTCTGTCCCTGCCGGAGTGCATTTGCTTCTGGCTGTTCGATTGGCTCTGACAGCAATAAAATCGAAAAAAATGACCGCCGGGACTCTTAAAAAGTCCGGCGGTCATTTTAACCAGACAGAATCTGGCGGTCATCATCGGCAACACCTTTTATTTCTTTGATAACCCTGCATTTTCTGTCGCATACATCAAATGGCTGATTTCATTTTTATTACTTTACTACTTTACTTTTACGCTTTTTTTCTGTCCTTTTCCTTTGAACAGTGCTTTGTATGCCTTTTTCTTTGCTTTCGGTACGCGAACCACTGCATGTTTGTTGATGCCTTTCAGTGCCTGCTTACCGACCATTTTCAGCTTTTTGCCCTTCACAGTGATGCTCTTAAGTCTGCTGTCACCATAGAATGCTTTCTTGCCGATCTTCGTTACGTTTGCACCGATCACGGCTTTGGTGGCTTTCTTCTGGCCGGCAAATGCCTGATCTGCAATTGCAGTCACTTTGCATGTCACATCTTTGATGGTTACCGTTGCTGTCACGTTGATGGTCTTGATGTTCTTCTTTGCAGTGCCATATGCTTCTGCTGTCTTGGCTGCCGCATCGGTTACACGGTACTGTACGCCACCTGCGGTAACGGTATCACCGTTTTTCAGTGTCAGAGAATCTTTCAGTTTTTCAATCTCTTCTCTTGCTTTCCGGGCTTCTTCCTGAGCCTTTTTGATTGCTGCCTCAGCTTCTGCACTGTCTTTTGCTGCCTGATCCTGAACTTTCTTCAGTTCTGCCTGCAGAGCTGCTTTTTCTTCTTCCAGAGAAGCTTTTTCGCCGCTCAGTGTCAGGACTTCTGCCCTTGCTGTATTCAATTTCCCCTGAAGTGCTTCGATCTGTTTTTCAAGAGCTGTTTTTTCTTCGGCTGACGTACCTTCCAGTGCAGCCAGCTGATCCTGTGCATCTTTGATTTTATCTTGAAGTGTTGTCACATTTTCTGTTGCTGCTGCCAGTTCTCTCTCTTTATCTTCCAGCTGCTTTGTCTTTTCTTCCAGCTGTTTTTTCAGATCTTCATTTGCCGCCTTGTCTGCACTTTCCAGTCCTTTGATTGCATCCGAGATTGCACTGATCTGTGCACTTATTTCTTCCACGGTTGCATTTTCTGCATCGCAGACTTCTTTTGCTGCTGCCAGTGCTGCGGTCAGTTTTGCATAGCTTTCTGCCGTATAATTTTCTGCATTCAGTTTTTCTGCCAGATCAATCACTGCTTTTAATCCATCTTTGCTGTGATCCTCTTCCGGTGTTTCACTCTGTTTAAAGTTTACGGTGTATTCCTGTGCTTTGTTTTCATCGCCGTTCTCCGGCCGGAAGAGCACTTTTGCAGTTCCGTTTACGGCATCCAGAACCGTTACGGATGCATTGTTTGTTGCCTGTGCTGTGATCACACCTGATCTGGCATCCAGATTTAGGGTCTTTGTATCTGCATCAAACTGTGCCAGTACTTCCTGTCCGTCCACTTTAATAGAAGTTACTTCGTAATCTCCATATTTCTCGATCGGGGTATAGTATACTTCATATTCTTCCAGTCCGGTCCAGTTGTTGTCCTGCGGCGTCAGGGTGATACGGATCGCTGTGGTTTCAACTGCTTCAAATTCTACATTGACCATCTCTTTGAAATTTGCAAGAGACGGTACGGATGGTTTGCCGCCGACATATGCTACTTCTGTCCAGCCGGTGTGTGCTTTCAGAGGGTTGTCTGCTCCCCAGCCTTTGATATTGCTGCAGCTGTTTGCAGAATCGTTGCCCAGTCTGTTTGCCGGGATCACACCGTCGTTCGCACTGTAATACTCGATCTTGTAATCTTTTGGAAGTCTGACTTTGTTTGCTGCACTTCCATCTTCTTCCATAAATCCAATGGAAACTTTATTTACGGTATATTTCTTCTGATCTGAATCTGCGGTGGAATCTTCTTTTCCGAAGGCACTGATCACAAACGGCAGATGATCGGAGTCTCCTACGGCTGCATCTGCGTTGGTATGATATTTGCCGCTTTCCCAGTCACACCAGATTTTCTTGCCGGATGTGCTGTCAAAATTTTTATTTCCATCAACTGCATTATATACAAGATCGTTGGAAGATGAAAAATATGCGAAAGTCCTTGGCCATTCTCTTGTTTTAGAGGAACCGTCTGCATTCAGTGCCAGGTTTGTATCGGTCGGTGTATTGTTTGCATCTGCTGTCACATCTGCCACACGGACCGACGCTTTTGCCTGAAGTACAGTTTCCCTAGTAACTGCTTTTCCAACTGTTCCGTAAACTTCTACGATTCCAGGATTCCTGAAATCTGCATCTGCAAGATCCCATACAACTTCCTGCTGCTGTTTTTCACCGTTGCTGTAGTATACAGTTACTGTTTCCGGCATGGAAGGTGTTGTCCCTTTTGCTGTTGCCACGGATACCTGCTGCACACCTATTACGGCAGTTACAGTTATTTCTGCTGTGATGCGTGCATTGGTGTCAACCACGGTTCCGCCCGTGCTAAAGGTTCCGATCTGTTTTAACTGTTCTGCACTGATTTCATCCCATTGTACATCCAGTACCTGATCACCGACGTTGGTATGTGCAATGACGGTTCCCGGAAGAGCCGGGCAGACTCCTTTTGCTGTTGTAACTGCGATCGCTTCATAATCCGCTACAGTTATATCTACTGCATTAATCACGAAGTTTTCTTCTACAACACCCTGGTAAGCACCTTTTCCTGTCACAACAATCGTTGCTGTTCCAGGTTCTGTGTTATTTTTATAACTTACTTCATAGTCTGTACCTTCTGTCAGGGTCACTGCCTGTGCATCTTCGGATGCTTTGTAAGTAACAACCGGTTTCGGTGTGAGTGCACTTCCGGTGTAATCAAAGCTGCGATCTTCCAGTGTTACGGTTGTATTGTCACGGTAAATTTCCTGTGCAGCGTAGCGTACCCTTACTTCTGCTGCAGACATATATTTATTTACTTCTGCTGCAGACTGTCCTACGGTTGACACACCATAGAGACGGATATATTTCGCATCGACCGGTGCAAACTGTGCCAGTTTCCATTCTACGGATTTGCTCCATGTGCTGTCTGCATCTGATTTTGCAACTTCCGTCCAGTTTTCGCCATCTGTACTTACTTTGATGCTGTACTCTGTAACGATACCGTTTGTGTCGCTGCTTCTCGGCAGATAACGCAGTGCATTGATCTTTTCTGTTTCTTTCAGTTCAATCTGCAAGTAACGGTTATCCGGATCATTTCGAAGGTCTGTCGGTCCACTTCCGCTTCCCCAGTTTGTATGCCAGATGGTACCGGTATTTCCATCTGCCGCTTTTGCAACAGAACCGCTGCCTTCTTCACTTGGTGCACGCAGTGTCATGTTCCTATAATCATAATCCATAGATGCATCGGAAGCACTGTCGCTTGCTGTATTGTCTTTTCCGAGCATAACCGGATAGATGGCACGCATCAGATGATCTTCAGATTCAATAAGGATACGGATCACACCGTCTGCATCTTTGTCAAGAATGGTCACGCTTGCATTGTCTTTCCCTTCTGCTGTAAGGTCTGCCGCATCAAATTCTGTTTCATTTACGCCAAACCAGCCTTTTTTCAGGCTTGCTTCATCCGCAATGTGACCGCCCACTTTCAGACTGGAAAGTGCTGCTTCTGACCCTACCGTAAAGCTCGGGATCCTTGTATTCATTTCCAATTCCGCCAGGGTGGCATCTTTGGTAAATTCTACACGGAAATAGGTTTCGGAAACGGTTTCTTTTACATTGTAAGTACGAACCGTCACACCTTTTTCTTTTTTATTTGTTACCGTGCAGTCTACCGGCGTCCAGTTGACTCCGTTGTCGCCGGATGCATAGATTTTGATCGTTCCGGAAGTCGGTGCGGTATCTTTCAGATACATTGTGAATCCTTTCAATTCAATCGCTGTATCCAGACGGAAATCGAGGGTTCCTTTTCCGCTCCATGCCACATCATCGGCACTTGTCTTATCATCCTGCAGTTTCGCCAGGACATCTGCAACAGATGCATCTTCTTTGCTGGATGTACCGTTGTAATACATTTCCGGCACGTTGCCAAGGGCTTCTGCACCGTCTTTGTATTCTCCATTGGTAACTCTGACTGCTGCAGTCACTTCAAAGTTCTGGTCAAATACGGTTGCCGTTCCTTTTACATTCTTTGTTCCGATTGTCGCTGTCAGATCTTTTGGAATATCCCACTTTACCGGAAATTCTGCTGCCAGGATTGTTCCGTCTGCAAGAACTGCCGGTCTGGCTGCAGGAAGGCTGACTTCTGCATCTTTTCCGACTGCTGCGGAATAATTCAGGACACCTGCTGTCTGGCCGATTGCACTGACATTGACCGTGATACGCATATTCAGATCTGCTACCGTACCGGATACCGAATACGTTTCTTCTTCTCCGGTAAATGCATCCCAGGTTACTTTCTTTGTCTCGGAAGTATCGTCAGAATAATGGATCTTTACTTCGGATGGGAGAACTGGTTTCGTTCCCTGTTTTACATAATAATTCTTTGCGATCTCATAGCTTACAACGGTCTTTTCTCCGGTTACTCCACTGCCGTCTGCAACTGTGGTAACGACAGTCTGTGCTGCAGTGTATCCGTCTGAAGTTGCCTTTACGGTAAAGCTTCCGGCATCTTTTGTGGACTGAACGATCGCGATCAGTTTTCCTTTACCGGCTTTTCTGGTCGGTTCACTGTAAGAAGTGGTATCGTTCTGAACACCGTTATCAAGTGAAAGGAGCTTGCCGTCACCTTCTACGGCAACATGGATCTGCGGCTCTGCACCGTTTACTTCTCTGCCGTCTCTGTCCGTTACATCGATCTCAACAAAACTTAAATCTTTGCCGTCTGCCGTGATCTCGCTGCGGTCTGCTTTTACAGTAAGTTTGGATCCCTTTCCGGTCGTCTCTGCCACATTACGTCCGTCCGTGTCTTTGATCTCGGTCACACCGTCTGCTTCAAATGCTTTTGCCTCCAGTGTTCCCGCCTCATAAGGTACTTGGAATGTTGCATACAGGGAAGTATGTCCGCTCGCCTTGCTACTGTCAAAGCATCCTGTTCCGCTTGTATAATTCTGATAACCACCGGTCGGTGTATCGGTGTGTGTCGCTGTCGCACTTCCGATTTCTTTGCCGTTCAGATAAAGTTTCACAACAGGAGCATCACTGTAAACTACAACCTCTGCCTTGCCGCTGTTATCGAGCATGATCTCATCTTCATTCCATACCGGGAGAACATGAAGGGTATTTTCGTTGTCATTCCACTGGCTCTGATACAGATAATAGGAATCTTTTGGGATACCTGCCGTGTCAATGATACCAAAGTAAGAGTTCTTTGCAATGTTCGGCCAGGTTCCGTTTGCACCGGTTCCCTGCCAGTTATATGGGGTCGGTTCACCGATATAATCAAAACCTGTCCAGACAAATTCGCCTGCATTAAATTCTTGCTGCATCGTGATCCACAGCCCTGCACTTGCCAGATGTCCCCAGCCTACTGCACTTTTATCATAAGAAGTCAGTCGGCGGTCTCCGCTTCCATTGTCACTGTTGCTGTTCTTCCTGTCGTAAACGCCACGGCTGTTTACGGAAGAGGCTGTCTCAGAACCATAGACCAGCCATCCTCTGCTGTGTCCGTTGCTGATCTGTCCGGAGCTTCCGTAGTTAAATCCTACCAGACCTCCCGGCACGCCATATTTTGCTGCTTCTGCAAAAACAAGTGCTGTGTTTACCTGATTATTGTCTGCCCAGACATTGCTCTTTACCTGATTGTCACCAAAGGTTACATATCTGGTCGCATCTTCTTCTCCGGTCCAGGTGATCAGTTTTTTTGCCACTTCCGGATACTGACCGGTTACATTCCCGTCGATCAGCTGCTGAAAGATTTCATTTCCAAGGCTCCACATAATAATGGAAGGATTGTTTCTTCCTCGTCTTACCATGGCTTTGAGGTCAAATTCTGCCCATTTTTCGCCCTCTCTGCCATTTACGATCTGGTTGCCGTTCTCAATGGTCTGGTAGAACCATTTACCATAATCCTCGGTATTTCCTGCTTTTCCGGAAAGCCAGCAGTCAAAGGCTTCTTCCACCAGCATGATGCCTTCACGGTTGCACACATCGATCAGTACCTGGGATGCCGGGTTATGTGTTACACGGATGGCATTGACTCCCATCTGTTTTAACTCCTGTACCTGACGTTCCACAGAACGCTCCCAGGCTTCGGATCCAAGAGAACCCTGGTCATGATGCATGGACACTCCGTGCAGTTTGATGTTCTTTCCATTTAAATAGAAACCTTTCTCTGTAGTAAAGTTTACCCAGCGGAAGCCAAAGTCAGAATGGTAGCTGTCTTTTAAGGTATCTCCAACATAAACTTCTGTTTTTACGGTATAGAGGTTTGGATTTTCCGTATCCCAGAGCTTTGGTTCTGCAACGGTGACACTGGCCTCGATCCTGGCTGTTTTGCCCGCTGCAACACTCTGTACCTTTGTCTTTTCGCCCTCTGCTGCCGGGACGTCACTGCCTTTTTCATAAACCGTCTGTTTTACAGAAACATCAGCTGCTTCGCTGCTGTCATTCTGTACTTCCGTTACCACGCTTACGGTTCCTTTTCCGCTTTCAATATCCGGGGTTGTCACGGTCGTTCCGTAATTTGCCACATGTACCGGATCTGCAACGGTAAGTTTTACGTCACGGTAAATACCGGAACCGGAATACCAGCGGCTGGACGGCTGTTTATGATCTACTTTGACCGTGATCACGTTTTCTTCCGATCCGAATTTCAGTTTGTCCTGCGGAAGCACAAAAGAAAATGGGGTATAACCATATGGATGTGTTCCCAGCTTTTCACCGTTCAGATAAACGGTTGCATTCATGTAAACACCGTCAAAATCAATGCTGACCGTCTTTCCCTGCATGCTCTCATCCAGTGTAAAACTTTTGCGGTACCATCCGGTGCCTCCAAGCACATAGCCGCTCTCCTGCTCTGCCGGTGCTGCTGTTGAAAATCCCTGGTCGATGCTGTAATCATGCGGAAGCGTCACATCATCCCAGGAAGAATCATTATAAGAAACTGCTTCCGCGCCGTTTAATTCTCCCAGATAAAATCTCCAGTGATCGTTAAAAGAAACGGAACGCTCCTTTCCATCATATGAATTGACGTATACCGTTTCCGGTGTTGATGATGTCTGTGTCTGAGATGCTTCCTGCACGGACGTATCAGTCCCTGCTGCCAGGACACTCACTGCTCCGGTATTAAGTACCATCGCTGCTGCCAGAACACCACTTAAATACTTTTTGTAGTTCATATTGCCCTCCTTTATTTTTCTTTGTTCCCTTTGTTGTGTTTAGTAAAAACAAAATTTTGCTTACCATAACTATACAAAATTTCTTCACAAAAACATATGGAATATTTTTTATTTTTTGGTAATTTTTTCTGTACGATACAAAAAAACCACAGAACCGTTTTTACGCTGTCTGTGGTTTTTCTGCTGTTTTTAAGGTGATATGCGTTTTGGATTTATGAACTTACTACTTTACAATGACACTCTTTTTCTGTCCTTTGCCTTTGAAAAGTTTCCTGTAAGCTTTTTTCTTTGACTTCGGTATACGGATCACTGCTTTTTTGTTGATGCCTTTCAGTGCCAGTTTACCGACCGTTTTCAGTTTCCTGCTTTTTACTGTGATGCTCTTAAGTTTTCCATCGCCGTTGAATGCTTTTTTGCCGATCTTGCTCACATTCTTGCCGATCACAGCTTTTGTTGCTTTTTTCATTCCGGCAAATGCCTGATCTGCGATTGCCGTTACTTTGCAGGTACTTCCTTTGATCTTAACCGTTGCGGCTACTTCGATGTGTTTCTGGTTTTTGTTTACCACGCCATAAGCTTCCGCTGTCTTTGCTTCTGCATTGGTCACACGATATGTTACGCCCTTTACAGTAATGGTATCACCTGTTTTCAGTGTCATGGCATCTTTCAGTTTCTGCAGTTCTTCTTTGGCTTTCTTCTCTTCTTCCTGAGCTTTTTTGAGTGCTTCTGCTTCCTCTGCTTTTTTCTTCGCTGCATCTTCCTGAGCTTTTTTCAGTTCTGTCTGCAGGGATGTTTTTTCTTCTGTCAGTCTCTCTTTTTCTGCTTTCAGAACCGTAACTTTTGCGTTTGCTTCATCGAGCTGTTCTTTTAAGCTGTTGATCTGTTTCTGAAGTTCTGCTTTTTCTGCTTCGCTTCCGTTTTTCAGATCCGCCAGATCTTTTTCTGCTTTTTTAAGCTGATCATCCAGATCTGACACATTCTTCTGTGCTGTTTTCAGTTCGGTATCTTTTGCTGCTAATTCTGCATCTTTTTCTTTCATCTGCTGTGTCAGGTCTTTTTTCGTATCTGCTGCTGCAGATTTCAGATTTCTGACTGCTTCTGCCAGAGCATTGATCTGTGTCTGGACTGCTTCTGCACTTGGTTCTGTTTCTGCATATACTTTCTCCGCACTTGCGATCGTATCAGAAAGTGCTTTGTAAGATGCTGCTGTATAGTCATCTGCTTTCAGCGTTTTTGCCAGGTCAATGGCTGCCTTCAGTCCTGCTTTTGTATCTGTCTTCGGAATATCCGGCTGCTCTGCTGCTTTTTTCACGATCACGATAAAGCTTACCAGCACATCACAGCTGTCGATGTTGCTGTCCACTTTTTTCAGCGGACTTAAGTTCACAGTCACATTGCCTGCTTCTGAAAGTGTGATATTTTCCAGTGTCACACTGTCTTTGCTGCCGCTGATCTTGTGGTCTTCGTGTACAGCCAGTTCGGTTCCTGCTTCATCTGCCACAGTAATCTTTGTATGGCGGTCATCGCCTGCCCACTGTGCCCATGGATCACAGAATCCGGTTACCACTTCATACGTTCCTGCATCCAGTGCAAATTTGTAGGTCATGGTCTTCTGATTGTTTCCTGCTTTAAAGTTGCGGATCGTCGTATAGGCATCCCCGCTTCCGTTTGCTTCCACTTCGGATGCCGGATTTGTGAATCCCCATCCGCTTGTTTCACTGTATGCCTGATCCGGTACTGTGTTTTTCAGCGTATCTGTGTAATCCTTTCTATATGCTTTTCCTTCTGCTGAGAAAGCATTTGCACCACAGTCCACAAAGTAAACAGGTACGTCTTCTGCTTTGGTTGATTTTTCCCACTGTGCATAGAGGATTATAGAATCTGAAACCACAGTTTCTTCTGTTACTTTTTCTCCACCTTCCGGCTGTGTAAACCAGCCCTTAAAGTTGTGTCTGTTTCTGGTCGGTGTCGGCAGTTCTCCTGCTTGGTCGCCTTTGTTCAGAGTACGTTTTGTACTTGTTCCTTCCGGAAGGCTTCCGCCGTTTGCATCCAGACTGACAACTGCTTTTCCTTCAGGAATTACTTCGCCACCGGTCAGCTGCAGTTTGTTCATATTGAACTGCCATGTATTTCCGGTCGGATATGCAATCTTGATATAGTTTGTGTCATCCGGCAGCTGTGTTGCTGTATAAAGTCTGCTCGGCCAGCTTCCGCTTACGGAAGTATCGGTTGTTTTTGTGTAATCTTTGAATTCTTTCCAGTTTTCTCCGTCTGCCGAAGTATAGAAAGTAAAGTTTTGATTTGCATTTCCATCTGTTGAGCCGGTTCCTCGAAGGACAAAACCTTTGATCGCCGGTGCACGCACGATCAGATATTCCGGATTTGCACTGTTTGTTCCCGGATATACCCCGTAATCAAAACCATAGTTATGGCAATTCTCGATCAGCATATTGTTTGTCCATTTATAAATAACGGACGATTTGGCTGTGATATCTTCAATATCTTTGATATTGGTCTTTGTTCCTGTTGTCTCAACATAGTCAAAGGCTTCTTTTACTTCCCATTCACCGATCTTATTCATCAGTGCCGGCACTTTAACTACATTGTTAAAATCAACGATTACCTTTGCTTTTACCTTATGATTTTCCGGATCAGCGATCCCAAGAACTGTTCCTTCTACATCGACCACATCTGCTTTTGATGTATCAATCTCAGACCATGCAATACGGAATGCTCCGGTATGGGTATCATCTACCTGTACTTCTGCTGTCTGCGGCAGGGACGGCTGTGCCCCTTTTTCTGCATAGTAGAAATCTTTTTCTTTCAGTTTTGCACTCTTGACCTCCACATTGGAAGAAACAAATTTCGTGTCACACCAGTTACCGATATTCTTGCTGTTATCTACACTGGAATCTTCCGTTTTTGTCACCAGTTTTACGGTCTTTGCACCTTTGATATCCACATCAAGTGCCAGGTTCTTGGTGGCATGTGTCATGACACCGGAACGGTATCTTGGTGTCTTTTCATCATCAACATAAACTTCGAAAGAAACGGCTCCTTCTGCATCCTGTCCGTTATCAAAACTCAAGCTGACATAAGCACGGAATGCTTCATATCCTTTTCCTTCTACATTATAAACGGCTTCTGATCCGCCAAGCATACTTAAACCTGCTGCATATTCGGTCGGCTTTCCGCCCTGATCGATACGTACGCTCAAACCTGCACCGTTTACGGTCTTGTCCTTGCTTACTGTTCCTGTTGATGTGTATTCCAGATCACCTGTTGCCACCGCATATTTCACATCGACATTCGCAACAGCTTCCATATCAGAACCAAGGATCCTGCTCTTTACTTTTAAGGTTCCTGCTGCTGCCACATCTTCTGCTTTGATCTGCCAGTCTGTACCTACAATTTCTTTACTTTCGTCGGTAAATGTTACTTCCACACCTGCCGGCAGAACCGGAAGTGTTCCGATTACGGTAGATGCATGTACTTCCTCGACAGACTTGATCTCTTTTACGCTTACTTCTGTTTTTACAGTAACTTCTGGTCCGATCTTTCCGGTCACTTCAAATTTTCCTGCTTTTGCATAATTTTCTGCCGGAACTTCATCCCAGGTTACCGGGGCAGAACCTTTTGTGCCGTCTGCATACTCGATCGCTGCAAACTGTGGCAGGGACGGTTCTACATTTACCAGTGTTGTTACATTGTCTACCGTTGCGGATTTGATATCTTTGACTGTTACAGTACATTCAAACGTGCCTTCCATGCCTTCTGCCGTTCCGGTTACTTTGTAAGTACCTGCCTGGTTTACATTCAGGTTATCCAGGTTCCATCCGGTTACCTGGTGCTCATCGACCACACCGTTGCTGTACTGTACTTTTACGGTTTTTGGCAGAACAGAATCTGCAGAAATGCCTTTGCCCATCACTACGGATGCATCCTGAAGCTTCGGTGTATCCGTTCCATCACCCGGAAGTTCGTTTTTAGAACCTACGGTAATGGTATTGGATTTCAGGATACCATTGTCACTCTCAGCTGTCGCTGTGATCACAATGTCATCAGTGCTTCCTTCTTCTGCTTTTACGATCAGCAGTGCTTTTCCGCTGAACGCTTTGCGGTTGTCTGTGTTTTTGTATGGATCATGGTCACGCGGATCACCGTTGTCCACAGATACGATTTCGCCGCCTTCTACGTCGAAAGTGATACGGTTGTCTGCTCCAGGAACCATGATTCCTGTATTGTCCTCAATCGTAGCTTCTACAAATACCATATCATCGCCATCGTTTTTGATGTACGTTCTGTCTGCGGAAAGTTCTACCTGTGCTGCATCACCTGATGTATTTACCACATCGGTTGCGATCACGTTTCCTTTTCCGTCCGGCTGGTCATAGCCGACTGCTTTGAGTTCGCCTGCTTCGTAATCCAGTCCGCTGGTTCCTTTTGTCCAGTAGATATATACCGGGGAAGCAGTCTGTTTGTCATAATTCTTAATGCCAAGTGATTTTCCGTTTAAGAACAGTTCCACACTCTTTGCATTTGTGTAAATGTATACCGGCACCTTCTGTCCTGCCTTGAAATTCCATTTTTGCGGCAGAAGATGTACGGTCGGTGTATCCGTCCACATACTCTTGTACATATAAACAACATCTTTTGCAAAACCTGCGGTGTCGATCATACCAAAGTAGGAACTCTTGGATGGCCAGCTTCTTGGGGTCGGCTCACCTAAGTAGTCATGTCCGGTCCATACGAATTCACCGGCTGTGTAAGTTTTGTCTCTGTGTGCTTCCAGAGAAGCGGTTGCCGATGAAAATGTCCAGTAAGTCGGATATTCATTACATCTGTCGCCGCTTCCTTCTCCTTCCAGGAAGTAAACACCACGGTAATAATAAGCGGATACTGTCTCAGATCCAAAAATAACCATATTCGGATATCTGGAGTGGGCACCGTCATACTGTCCGGTTGCATAGTTAAATCCGGACATTTCTGCTTTTGCCAGATGCTTTTCCTGCTGTGCATTATTTGCCCAGTAATTGTCCCAGGTCGGCGGGCATGCTGCGACCGGTCTTGTCGTGTCGATTTCTTTGATCCAGCCGGTCAGCATATCCAGTGTATTTTCACCATGTTTGTAACGTGCATCGTAGATTTCGTTACCGGTACTCCATGCAAAAATACAAGGTGCGTTCTTGTCACGGTCTACCATCGCTTTGATATCACGTTCTGCATTGGACTGCAGATCCTCACGTTTTACTTCTATATAAGAAGTGTCATTGTTGGTATTATCATTTCCGGCTTTATCAAAAACGACAGTTTTTCCATCTGCTGCTTTATTGAAGTAGTTATGATAATCGTCACTGTTTTTTGAATACAGCCACTGATCAAAGGCTTCTTCAAATACCAGCATTCCAAGACGGTCACACGCCTCGATAAACTCCGGTGACACCGGGTTATGGGAGGTACGGATCGCATTGACACCGTATTTTTTCAGTGTACGGATTCTTCTGTCAACAGCTGCCTGATAGGTCTCCATACCAAGAGATCCCAGGTCAGAATGTTCACAGACACCATTCAGTTTTGTATGCACACCGTTTAAATAAAATCCACTGTTCGGATTCGTAGCAATATAACGGATACCAAAACGGCTGTCGGTACGATCCACAACTTTGCCATTCTGGATGATCTCCGTTCTTACCCAGTAGAGGTTCGGTGAATCCACGGACCAAAGTTTCGGGTTTGCTACATCCACACTCTGGCTAATCGTCTCTGTTTTACCGGCTGCTACGGTAATGTCATCGGTCTGTGTGGAAATAACATCGCTTTCCTTGTTATAAACGGTCGATTTTACTGAAACACCAGTTGCTTCTGTATCAGAATCGTTTGTTACGTCCGTCTTGATGTCAACGCCTGCTTTTGTGGCATTCTTGATTTCTTCGTATTTGCCACCTTCTGCTTCCAGTTTTTCAAACGGAGTAGTGATCTGCACGCCATTCACCGGAACATTCAGTTTCTCGGTGGAAATCAGATATACATTACGGTAGATACCGGCTCCTGCATACCATCTTGCACTGCTGTTGCTGCTTTGTACTTTGACTGCGATCACATTCTCGCTGCCATCGTATTTCAGATATTTGCTGATATCATACGTAAAGGTGTTGTAGCCAAGGTACTGCTTCCAGTTGTCCTCGGTATGTCCGTTCACCCATACCTGACTGATCATCTGCACACCGTCGAATTCAATTGAAACGGTCTCGTCTTTAAAGTCATCGGAAAGTGTGAAGCTCTTGCGGTACCAGCCGACACCGCCTGCCAGAGAACCCTGTGCCGCTCTGACACCATTGCTGTTCTCATAAGTACCATAGATTGCCCAGTCATGCGGCAGATCAACGTTATCCCAGCTCGAATCATCGTAGTCCACACCATCCGCCTGAACGGAAGTATCGTTAATGTTGTACTTATTGACCAGTTTGAATTTCCAGTCATCTCCAAATTTCATTTTACGCTCACTGCGTTCTGTTGTCGCTCCTGTTTTCTGAACGGCTGCCGCGACATCTGCCGCTTCTGCTTTCACCGGAGCCGGAAGAATCCCGATTCCACTGAAAACCATGGCAACACTCAAGGCTAACGCCGTCCATCGTCTCGCACCTTTTCTTTTTTCGTTCATTTTTTCCTCCTTTTTGCTGCTTTTCACACTATCCGCATCGTGTTTAGTGAATTTATACACTTTGCTTACTGGTAATATACAAAATTTTTCACCAAAATCATATGTACTATTTTTTGTTTTTTGGTACTTTTTTTACCGTTTTCCATTTCTTTCGCTTTTTTCCTGTGTTATACTAATAATGTTGAATCAAAAATTTTTTGGAGGTTGTATGTATGAAACGTACAAAAAAACTACTTCTCCTCTTTTTATTTTTCTGTCTTTTCCTGACTGGCTGCACAGCTGCCACGCAGGAAAACATGGATTCTGCTGAAAACAATTATACAGAGCTTACTCTTTTTTCAGATGTCTCTTTCTGGAATCCTCCAGTCTGGAGTTTTGAAGAAGGAAGCATCAGTGCCGGTATCTCAAAGAAAACCGGAGCATACCTGGATTTTACGATTCCGCCACAGGACGCATCCAAAAAGCTGAGTCTGATGATCTTAAAAGATGAACTCCCTGACCTGATCGTCGCTACGGACAAGAATGTGATCAATCAGCTGATCCGTTCCGGAAAGGTCTGGTCTTTGCAGGATTTTTTTGAAACTTACTGCCCGGATTCCCATTTGCTGAAAGATTTCCCGAAAGACCGGAAACAGGAGTATATCCGACAGTACGGAGACTGGTATGCTTATCTTTCACACCTGAATACCGATGATGCCCGCAAAACCTGGAAAGAAAAGACCTCTTATTATGGAGATCTTTTCACCCACAGTTACAATCATGGCATTATGTTTAACCGCAAACTTCTGGCACGTGCTAACCTGACCGTTTCGGATATACAGACTGCCTCTCAGGTCTTAAAAGCTTTTGAAAAAGTCAAAAAGCTGACTGCTGAAGACGGACAGTCCACCATCCCATTGCTGCTGGAAGGCAATCAATATCTTGACTCTTCGATTTCCTGCCTGATCGGTTCTTTCGGTGCTGAGGTCATTGACGACAATGGAAATTATACAGAACGCTTCCTTCAGCCGGAATGCAAAGATGCTTTTGCCTTTCTGAACACAGCCTTCCGCAAAGGTTATGCTTTCAGTGAAGATCTGACACTTGATAATCTCCAGATGCGCGATCTGATAGCAGATGACCGTGTATTCTGCTATATCGGAAACACTTCCAATACAAGTGTGGATGCCACCAGGTGGGTTTCCGCAGGTCCGATCCTCTCCGATTTTGGAAAACGTCCGGTGATGAGCATCGACCTGAGTGTACCGACCGGCTGGATGCAGACTTTTGTATCCAAAAGCTGCAAAACCCCGGAACTTGTCGCCCGCTTTTTTGATTATATGACTTCTGACGAAGGATTGCTCTACAGCAACTACGGCGTGGAAAACGAAGATTATACTTTCGACTCGGATGGCTATATCCACCGGACTGCCAGAGGACAGCAGCGCTTTCATGATTCTAATGATATGCTCGGACTGTTCTGGAATTTTTACAATGTTGCCTGGGATCACAGCCTACTTCCGGTACCTGCAAAAGGAAGCATGGACGATTGTTTAAATCAGATCCAGACTGCTTTTGCCAGATATCCGGACACATATGTTTATGATTCTGCCCTTCTTCGTCTGCCGGATAATTACATTTCCCCGAACAGTGAGGAAGGTCAGATTGAAAGCACGCTGGAAGCTTACCGCAAAGAGCAGATTCCAAAAATCCTCTCTGCTTCTTCGGATACCGAGTTTGAAGAACAGTATCAGCTTTTTGTAACCACACAAAAAGAACTTGGAGCTAAAAAACTGGATCAGAAGATCAACCGGCAAATGCAGGAGAATTTTTCCTATTACGGTAAAAAAATAGAGAAAGTCAACCCACAAATGCAAGACACCTCAAAATCAAACGGAGAAACAAAACCATGAACTTCTTACAGACTTACCGCAGACACCTGATCTTTAAGCTGGCCGGGATTGCTGCCTTGATCCTTGCTGTGCTTTCGTCTGCCTATCTTTTTATGTCGGTGGACTATGCAAGATCTGTGCGTAAAAACACGCTCGCCCTGAATGAACGTCTGACAGCCCAGACTGCCACACGTATCGAAGCGTACTGGGACTCGCTTTACAATATCACAACTGCATTCTGTTATTCTCCAACCGTGCAGCAGTATTTTTCGGTAAATTCTCTGAACCGACTTCCGGATACACAGGAGCTTGCCTCGGTCTTTTCCAACACACTCCTGCTGAATGACCGTATTTTAAGTGTTTATCTCTACAATGCAGATGCAAAGCAGATTGCTTCCATGGGGAAAAATTTTTCGATTGATACTTCCAAACTGAACACCGATGCCGTGATGAATATCCGGGCATCACATCTGAAGTCAAACGAAAAACGCCCTTACTATGAGCTGATCTTCCCTGTTTATGATCTGAACAGCATCCAGTACCAGAAGCTGCTTGGTACCTGCGTTTTTGTCCTGGAACCGGAAAGTTTTGATGATACCCTTCAAAATGCACAGTCAACGGAAGATGCCGTTGTTTTTCTTCTGGATTCCTCGGACTGCATTCTTGCTTCTGCCGGTTCAGTGCAATCCTGCGGAAGCACGCTGGCATCCGAGATTCTGCACAGCACTTCCGAAAAATATTTTTTCACTCAGACACTTTCCTACAATGACTGGAAAATTGCCGGTTTCCTTCCGGAATCAGATCTTCGGAAACCGGATCAGAGCCTGAAAGAAACACAAATCCTGGTTTATTGCATTTCCCTGTGTCTTTTGCTCTTTCTGCTTCTGTACTGCAATTACAGCATCATAAAACCGATCACCGGAATTTCTGCTTTTATCCGTGAGATCAATCAGAATCCGGACTCCCGGCTTTCCCTCGACCGTCCGGATGAGATCGGCACAGTCGCAGAAAGCCTGAATCAGATGCTCGATGAAAAGCAGCAGTTGCAGCTGGAGATCGAGCAGGTAAAATATCTTGCCTATGAAACGGAACTTTCCAAAAAACAGGCAGAGATCCTTGCCTATCGAAGCCAGATCAATCCGCACTTTCTCTATAATACGTTTGAGTGTATCCGGGATATGGCTCTGTTCTACGATGTGGATGACATCGCAGAACTTACGATGGCTCTCTCCAATGTCTTTCGTTTTGCCGTCAAGGGAACTGATATGGTTACCGTAGAAAATGAGCTGGATCATATCCGTGAATATGCAAAGATCATAAATTACCGTTTTATGGGCAAAATCCGCATTGAAATCGATGCAGAAAATGCTATACTAAACTGCAAAGTATTTAAACTTCTGCTCCAGCCGCTTGTGGAAAATTCAGTCTTTCACGGACTGGAACAAAAAATTGAAAACGGTACGGTGTGGGTGCATGTATTTTCCCCCGATCATGCAACACTTTGCTTTGTTGTGGAGGATGACGGATGCGGCATTGAACCGGAACGTTTAAAACAGATCCTCGCATCTTTGGAAATTGAAAAAAATACAACAAAAATCGGCGTCTTTAATATTTATCAACGTCTGAAACTTTATTATGATGATAAGTTTTCTTTTGATATAAAAAGCAGTTTAAAAAAAGGAACCTGCATTACGATTTCGATTCCAAGAGAATCGACAGCAGAACCAGAAGGGAGTATTTTATGATAAGTGTCTATATTGCAGATGATGAAGTCTGGATCACCATCGGTCTGAAAAAACTGATCCAGAAATCCGGACTTCCTTTTGAGGTGATCGGAGAAGCACATAACGGCGTGACTACGCTTGAAGATATCAAAACCTTAAAACCGGATGTCCTGTTTACCGATATCCGTATGCCAGGGCTTTCCGGTCTGGAAGTCATGTCCTATATTTCAGAACATCAATTTGCAACCAAAGTCGTGCTGATCTCCGGCTATGCCGAATTTGAGTATGCACGACAGGCAATGCTGTGCGGTGCTTTTGATTATCTTCTGAAACCGATCCAGCAGGAAACTCTGAACAAAACCCTGTCACGCCTTCGAAATGAACTTGAGCCTGCCGCTTCTGAAACTTCTGAAGACACGATGGAAAATGCAACGATCACAGACCTTTCGACTGCCGGAACCTCTCTGTTCAAAAAAATTCTGGCTTATATCCAGGAACACGATACGGAAGAACTCTCTTTAACTTCCCTGGCAGAAATGTACAATATCAGCTCCAGCCGCTTAAGCACCCTGATCAAAAAAGAACTGGGACTGTCTTTTTCAGAATATATCACGGCAAGACGTATGCAGAAGGCGAAAGAACTTTTAAAAGACGACAGCCGCTCCATCGAGGAGATTGCAAACACAGTCGGCTACCACGATTACTTTTATTTTACAAAAGTTTTCAAAAAAACGCAGGGAATATCTCCAAGCAAATACCGGAAGTCTCTTTAAATTTTTCTTGCTAAAGTAAAAAAGTGTGTTTATAATCAAAGTATTAAAGTAAACAAATGAGTGAACATAACTGTAACATTCAATCCAGATACACGTAACGCCTGATGTGCGATTTTGGTCAGTTTTGTGGCAGTTATGTGCAAATAAAAAATGTATTGGAGAAAATAGCATGGCAACTATCCGAGATTTAGCAAAACACACCGGATTCTCAGTGACCACGATTTCCCGTGTACTGAACAATGATCCGACTTTGAACGTAACCGACAACACCAGAGTCTCAATTCTTGAAGCGGCAGATGAACTTCACTACACGCTTCCGAAAACAAGACGTTCCCATAAAAACCGCCTCGTCCATATCGCCATCGTTGAGATGATGTCCTTAAAAGAGCAGCTGGCTGATCCGTACTATCTGTATCTGAAGAATTATGTGGTACGCAACTGTATGGAGCATGACTGTAATGTATCTTATCTTTTTGAGCAGTCTGGCAAATATCAGACACTGGAAAAGACCCCGCTTGACGGTATCCTGGCGATCGGCATTTTTTCAGACCAGCAGATTGCACAGTTGCTGGAGATCAGCCCGAACATCGTATTTGTGGATTCTTCCCCGGATGAACGCCGCTTTGATTCGGTTGTCTTAAACTTCCGTCTCGGCGTAGAGCAGGCACTGGATTATCTGCTTTACAAGGGACACCGCAAGATTGGTTTCTTAGGTCCTGCCTATAAATTAGACCAGAAAAAACGCCCTGCCCTGGAGGCAAGACGTCAGTATTTTATTGATTATATGAAAAATGCCGGTCTTTACGACGAGCATCTAATCATTGATACCGGCCTTTCTGCCAAAGACGGTTCTGCTCAGATCCGCAAATGGCTGGAACAAAAAGATCATATCCCGACAGCTCTCCTTGCCTATAATGAAGAATCTGCGATCACCGCTGTCAGCAACCTGCGTGAAGTCGGACTTCGCATTCCGGAGGATGTATCTGTCATCAGTTTCAATGACACACCACTGTCCATCCTGACAGAACCGCCGCTGACCAGTGTCACCGCACATCTGGAAGTCATGGGAGAAATGGCAGTGAAACTGCTGCTTGATCGCCTGGATGATCCGCAGCATCTGCCTTATAAAATCGTGTTGCCACCGACACTGACCGTGAGAAACAGTGTGGTAGAGATACCGAGTGAAGTATAGATAGAACGCACGTGAGACTTAGTATGCACTTCCCTTCAGCACAAAGCGGCTATTCTCCTTCCCGAAAGGATCATAGCCGCTCATTCTTTTGTTATTTTTTTTGGCAAAAGTCTTTTGGCCCTGGCATCATGTTATTCTAACGCAGACGGTTTCTCTGTTTCATAAGCACTCCAGGATGTGGTCGTGGATGCTCCGGAGAAGTCTGCACTGTCTTCGTAGGAGGTTACAGTAATCGTGTAGCTGCCATCTCCTTTGACATATACAGTTCCGTCTGTTCCTTTGACGGTCACGGTTTTGCCTTCGTTATCTTCGATCGTTCCGGCACAGTGCAGTGCACTTACGGTACTGTCGCCTGTCACGATCCAGGTTGCATCTTCTCCGATATAGAGATTGCAGTAGCCGTCTCCGCCGCCACTGGCATTACTCTCATCCTGCACGACTGCACCAGTCAGTGTGCTTTCGCCTGTCATATAGAAATCAAGGTCGCTGATGCTGTCCCAGATCACATTTCCTTCCATTGTCTGATCAATGGCTGTGAACAGACAGTCCGCACCATTTGCTCCTGTTGTTCCCCATCCTCTCTGGTTCGCATTTCCGGTACATTTCAGGAAAAATTCACTGTCTTCTGCATTTGTAATATCCACATCATCCAGTGTGATCGTAGACTCTGTGTTGGTGGTATAGAACATGCCGCCGTTTTTTGCGGTCAGGCTTCCACCGTCCATCTCAAAAATGCTGTTTCCGACTTCGGAATCTCCGGACATGCTCTGGTAGAGAATGACATTCCAGGTACAGTCATTGCGGCTGTCATCGCTCATGTTTCCGGTTAGATCACTGTCATATAAATGAATGGAATTCAAACCTTCGATGCAGATTGCTTCGGAGCCGTTGGCTGCCAAAGTTGCCTCGTTTACTGCGATATCTGCGGTACTGTAGATTGCCGGGGAACCGGTTCCGTTTGAAGTATAGGTTCCGCCGTCTACTACCATTTTTCCGCCTCCGCGGTCACTTCGGATCGCTGCGGAAGACTCACCGTTTGTCTCAACATCAAGATTCCATCCATAGAAGGTTCCGCCGCCGGCTGCATGGATACCGCCTGATGTATCCTGTTTGGTCGTGATTTTCGTATTTGCCGCATAAACAGTACCGTTATTGTATGCAAAAAGTCCTGCTCCGCCGGCTGCGTCTGTTGTAACGGTTCCGCCTTTTACATAAGCATTTCCGTCTGTTGCCAGAACGGCTGCTCCGACACCATAGAAACTGGAGTTATCACCGCCGGTGCTTTCGGAAGAATCTCTGGTTATGGTCACATCTTTCAGTGTAACCGATGCACCTTCTGAAACATTGACTGCATTTTCATCGGTTCCGGTAGAAGCAATCGTCTCTCCATCTACTTCGTTATCGGAAGTATAGGCATTGACTGCATCGTAGCTGTCCACGCCCTGGCTGCTTCCAGAACCGCCTCCAGGCTGCCCCATCTGGCCGCCCATTTCCATGCTGATCACGGTGATTTTAGCTGCATTTCCATCCTCGCCATAAGTGATCGCTACTGTATCACCTTCGGAAATATCAGAAAGTTAGATTTCCTCTGTCTCCTGCTGCATATCCGGTGCTCCGCCATTTCCCTGCGGTCCGCCTGCCAGGCTGCCCCTGCTGCTGCGGACGATCACGGTGTAATCTGTGATCTTGATTTCTTTTTCTTCATCCGTCAGATCCAGCATGGATGGTGCACCCTGTCCGTCTCCGTCCGGTTTTTCCATATTTTCCGGCGGCTGTGCATTTTGACTGTCAGAACTATTATCTGATTTATTTTCACTGCTGTCTGTGTTTTCAGATCCTTTTTCTGTACTGTCAGAATCTGTCTTGTCATCGGAACTCTGTGCATTGGAAGAGTCCCCCGGTGCTCCTGCATCATCCGGTTTTTCCATCTGCTTCATGGTTCCTACTTTTATGGTAATGCTATCTTCGCTTACGGCTGTAACTTCACCGTATACATCTGCTGTTTCTGCTTCGCTGACTGTTTTGTCTGAGTTTTCGGTTGCACCGGTTACACTCTGCGATTCCTGTGTGGTGCTGCTTTCTGATGTATTTGTTCCGGAACATCCAACCAGTGTTGTCATTCCAAGAGTTATGCCAAGTAAGATTGCGATATATTTTTTCTTCATATGAATACACTTCCTTTTCTCTTTGATTTAAGAGAAGTATATCCCGTAAAGTTTAAAACAAGCTGAAAGAAAACAGCCGATTTTGTGAAAGAGTTGTGAAAAAGCAGGATAATCGCTTACCCTGCCTTTGTGTGCTGCTAAAATCTCAAAACAGTTCCAGCAGCTGATCGATCTCTTCTTTTTTCGTTGCCCAGCTTGTCGCAAAGCGTACTACGGTGTGGTTTTCATCGTATTTTTCCCAGAAACTGAACTTTACTTCTTTTTTTAGTTCTGTCATTTTCCGGTTTTCGAGAATAACAAACTGCTGATTGGTCGGTGAATTCAGATAGAAACGGCAGCCTTTTTCTGCCAGTCCTTTCTTTAAATAATCTGCCATTGCTATCGCATGTCTGCTGATTTCAAAGTACAGGTTATCTGTGAACAGTGTGTCAAACTGGATTCCGAGCAATCTGCCTTTTGCAAGCAGTGCTCCCCGCTGTTTGATCAGCGTCAGGAAATGTTTCGGTGTTCTGTTGCCCGAAAATACGACGGCTTCTCCACACAGTGCTCCGACTTTTGTCCCGCCGATATAGAAAACATCGCAGTATTTTGCAATCATCGGAAGAGTTACATCTGTTTCTTCACTCATCAGACCATAGCCCAGTCTTGCTCCGTCGAGAAACAGTGGGATATTATAACTGCGGCACACGCTACTGATCTCTTCCAGCTCCGCCTTTGTATACAAAGTACCGTACTCCGTAGGATGGGAAATATAAACCATCCCCGGAAATACCATATGTTCGTGGCTTTCATCATCCCAGAATGTTTTCAGGCAGTTCTTCAGATCTTCTGCTTTTATTTTGCCTTTGTACTGCGGAACTGTGATCACTTTATGGCCGCTGTACTCAATGGCTCCCGCCTCATGGCAGGCTACATGGCCGGTCTGTGCTGCGACCACGCCCTCATAAGATTCCAGCATGGAGCTGATCACAACGGCATTTGTCTGCGTACCGCCCGTCAGGAAATAAACATCTGCCTGTGGACATTCGCACGCCTCCCGGATTTTCTGTTTTGCACTTTCACAGTATGGATCAGATCCGTATCCGGATACTTTCTCCAGATTTGTTTCCATAAATCTCTGAAGGATCTTTTCATGTGCTCCTTCAGAATAATCATTTTCAAATGATAACATATCTTTTTCTCCTGTCAGATTCTCAATATCAATAGAAAGCTTTTTGCTCTGTCACTATTCTACGATGCCAGGAGATAAAGGTCAACCTATCATTTTTCTGTTTCAGACGCTCAGTTTCTTTTCCATGATCCATCCGCTGATAAAGTAGAAAATCACACTCAGTACCAGAGATACTGCGATTTCCAGAATCATGGTCAGGTTCATATTGTCAAATGCAGGCACCAGGTTCAGCATCTGACTGAACAGCCAGGAAAGGATCAGAAACAGTGCAAATGCCGCGATCCCGCTTCCCTTTTTGCCTGCAAGCACGCTCGCCGAAAGAATCACTGCCATATCGGCGATCACAACAATACTGATCCAGCTAACCAGGGATGCAAAGACGGACAGGATCACTGCATCTGATACTATCTTGATGTTCAGTCTTATATCCATAATCTGTCTTATGCTATCCATGAGTTCTTTTGCCCCGCCGATACAGAGCGTTGCCACAGTCAGGTCAAACACGGCAAGTACGATAAAAAATGCTCCTGCCATAAGGATTGAAATGCCATTTTCCAGGATTTTGGCACCTAAAATCTCATAACTGCTCTTTGGTGTCAGAAACAGCATATAACTTTGTTTGCTGTTCAGATCCCGATACAGTGTCATGATACCTTCCAGTCCAATGTAAAACACACCGAAAAATGCACACAAGATCAGGAACATCATACCTGTCCCCATCAGATTATATCCTTTAAAAAATACGCCCCCCAGAAATGCCAGTTCAAAAACTGCTGTAAGCACCAGCAGAATAAGCTTGGAAGATGCACTCTTCCGGAATTCATACTTCATTAATTTTAACATAGTTCCTCTCCCCCATGTCCGTAAATTTCACGATACAGATCAACAACAGATTTTTTTTCGCTGCTTCTCAGTTCCTCAACCATACACTGTCTGACCATTTTTCCTTCTTTCATAAAGATGGCCGCATCTGCCACTCGCTCCAGTTCATCTACCAGATGGCTGGAGATCACAAGTGTGACATCCGGATCAATGACTTCCAGAATACTTTTCATGATCTCATCCCTTGCCAGAAGATCAATGCCGTTTAATGGCTCATCCAGCAGATACAGTTTTGCATTTCTTGCCATTGTGACTGCGATCTTTAACTTTGCCATCATACCGGTGGAAAGTTTTTTGGTTTTCAGCTCTTCTGTCAGCTCCATTCTTTTGAGCATCTGATGATATTTTTCCATTGAAAAATCCTCAAAAAAGTCCTGATAATATCTGCCGACATCTGCAACCGTCATCCAGCTATAAAAATATGGCTCCGTGGACATATAGGCAATCTCTTTCTTGCTCTCTTTTCCGATGGCTTTGCCTTTATATAAAATCTCCCCTTTTCCAGGTTTGACAAGGCCTGCCACCATCTTCATCCAGGTAGTCTTGCCGCTTCCGTTCGGCCCGAGCATCGCATAGACAAGCCCTGTCTCCAGTTTTAACGATACATTGTCAACCGCTGCCTTACCGGCATAGTTTTTGGTTACTCCAATACTTTCCAGTACATTTTCCATATCATTCACCACTTTCTTCCTTTTTTTTCAGAATCCGGATCACATCCGTTTTGGTAAATCCAAGCTGCTGCATTCCTTCTAAAAATTCATGGATCAGCGTCCCCGCCATCTCTTCTTTCATATTTTTCACCTTCTCTGAATCTTCTGTCACAAAAGTTCCCATGCCACGTCTGGTAAAACAGACACCTTCCGTCTCAAGCTCTTTGTATACACGGCTGACCGTATTCGGATTGATGGTGTAAGACACCGCCAGTTCCCGCACGGAAGGAAGCTTTTCCCCAAGTTCTCGTTTCCCTGTGACAATATCACGTTTGATCAAATTAGCTACCTGCAGATAGATTGGCAGCGATGAATTGTATTCCATAAGCTCTTCCTTCTTTCTTGTATCACTGTCATAGCTATATAGTACACTAGTTTTCTGGTTTTGTCAATATGAAAACGAAAAGATAACATGCAAATTGTTTCTTACTCCCACAATTTGGTTTCAGGCTTTTGCCCCTGCTATCCTAAAAAAAGAAAAGACAGCATATTTTTCATGCCATCTTTTCTTTTGATCATTTACTGTAATTCTATTTTTAACTTACCTGAAAATCCAAGAATCAGGAAATTGGCTGCAATCTCCGTATCCCGGAACAATACCACATTCTAGGATGCGTGCTGTATAAGCAGTACCGGTAAAAATACTGAAGCAGTTTCTGTTTTGCATATCTTCTATAATTCTGGTTTATTTTAGCACATTCTTGTGATGTAAACAAGAGTATGATGTTCTTTTGCTTCTTCCACCTGTTCCATACTCCAAACATCTCCAACCCATCCCATAGCTTCAACAAATCCTTACGAGCGTTTCCTCTTTCAGACTGATAACGATATCATAAAATACTCTCCGCTACGCACAATGCCCCATACCCCACAATCTCATTCGGATATCCCACAAGTGCTGTTAATCTCTGTGCACCTCTTTGAAGATATGCCCGGATTTTCTCTCCATAAAGAAACGGGTCATTTCCCTGTACGATGCCATACTGCATCATCAGTGCCGCTGACCCTGTCACAAACGGCGTGGCAAAAGAGGTTCCGGTCACACCTGTGTAGGAACCTCCCACAGCGGTTGTCACGATATCTACGCCAGGTGCCACGATATCCGGCTTTACTTGTGTGTTTCCTCTTGTGTAACCACGGCCGGAAAACGGAGCATATGTCATAAGGCGTGCATTGTAAGCTCCGACTGCAACCACATTCCTTGCCGTTGAAGGAATGGTCAGAGTCGTGTCAACCGTTGGCGAAAAAAAGTGCGTCAATGGATTTAAAAGAGCGGCAGACGGCATCCACAGATGATAATTTCCTTCCACGATCTTCTGCGGAATCAGACGGATCTTCCAGACGCCGTCATCGACATAAGAACCTTTTGGGATAAAATCAAAATAAATCTCCTGAGCGGTAGTGTAGGGCTTCGGCTCTCCGTAATAGATCAGAATCTCTGTATTCCCGGCCAGGATTCTCTGTGCTCCAAGACGCTCCTGAAGCGGTCCGAAGCTTTCACCATCCGGATGAATCAATATAATCTGAAACTGATCAACGTACGACTTCCAGAGCTGAATGTTCATCACCGGCTCCTGCTGCGAAATCCCGAATTCCAGGATTCTCTCTTCCTGCTGACCAAGCTTTCCTGAAATATGCCCGCCTGTGTTCCCTTCATTTCCGGTGCCCACACAGATCACATTCTTCCACATACCGGAAATCATGTCGATGTATGTTTCCAGAAGTGAAGTCCCGTCATGTGAGCCATATAGAGATAACTTTTATTGTTTTGCAGATTCGATCAAAGTAATATCTCCGTCCCTGCATATTACATTCAGCGTTGATGTGGCACCATCGACATTGTTTTCGTAAAGAGAGCTGTCTTCTTTGCGTTCCGATTTGCCCTGCGGCAGATTGTCTGTGATCACATCTCCATCTGTGGTTTTCAGGTGAATATTCATCTTTGCTGCATTGCCGTTTTCCATTTGTATGAAAACATCTCCGTCTGAATTGTTTATTTCCAGATTACCGCTGAAGCTGCTGTGATTTGTCTTCAGATCGCCATCGGCAAGTGTAATGACTCCATCTGCAAATTTTCCCTGATCCAGTATCATATCTCCATCCAAAAAGTTTGCTGTCATATTTTTGCATGAGAACTGTTCTGCAGTCAGATCTCCATCGGCAAGCTGAATCCTGGCTTCGGAAAACCGTGCATCCTGCGGTACATAGAGAATCACTGTATTGATTTCTTCCTGTTTCTGCGTCTCGGTATGATGCAGCAGATTTCCAAGATCATAACTTATATAATAACTTCCTTTTCCGCCGGAAGTTTCCTGAAGCGTAAGCTCACCATCTTTGTTTTCCCATGTCAGTGGATTTTCATTACCGCCTTTTTCCATTCGATATTCCATGTAATAGCAGTCATCACCTGATTTTCTGATATCCAGGTCAAAATTTTGAAAATCTACATTCAGTTTTGTAAAAGCATTTATCTGCTGCTTTTCCATAACCTCAAGATTTTTCCTTGCAGAATCTGTTCCACCGGATACATATACATGTCCGGAACTATCGTTGAAATCCTTTCCACCTGCAAAATATCCTGCTGTTGAAAGAACCATTCCCACCACACAGAGCGTTAGAGCTGTTATCATTGCTGTTTTTGCAGTCTTATTCATTCTTATGCACCTTCTTTCTTACAAGTCTGTTGACCAGACGTCCGATCCCATTTGCACACCATTTGCAGATATATACAGTCAAAAGACCTGCGAGGATTCCAATTCCCGTCATCAGGAATCCACCTCCGACCATCATACAGGCTGCTGCAGCAGATTTCAGGATCAAAGAGCCCCCAACCCCGATGGTCACAATACCTCCGGCTATCGCCGCAATGCCGGTAATACCAATCGAAAAAATCACTGCCGCAACAGTGAGGATCACCGCACACAGCACTGCAAAAACAAATGCCAGAAGTGCCAGGCTGACCGGTGATGCACATAGAACCAGGAATACAAGAAGAATGATCTTGCCCGGAGAACGTCTCTTTCCTTTTAAGACCGGTGCTTTCTCTTCCACAATATCCTGATCCTTTTCTACGCTCTCCTGCAAAAGATTGAGAAACAGTTCTCTTGCTGCCTCTTTTGGTTCACCAAGTTCTCTCATAACCTGTTGTTCCTTCTCAGGACCTGCCTCTTCAAAATATTCCGAAAAGTACTCTATGGCATTGTCAAAATCTTCTTGCGGAAGCCGCTTCAGATATTTCTTCAGCTCTTCCATATATTCTTGTCTCGTCATTTTTTCACTCTCCCTTCCACAATATCATCTACAGTATTGCGATATTCCCGCCATTCTTTCCTCAGATATGCCAGCTGCCTGCGTCCCTCTTCCGTGATGGAATAATACTTTCGTTTCCGCCCCTGGAATTCCTCGGAATAAGTAGTCAGATATCCGCCCGTCTCCAGCTTTCTCAAAATAGGATACAGCGTCGATTCCTTGATCGCCGCAACCAGCTTCACCGTCTGGCTGATCTCATAACCGTAGGAATCCTGCTGTTCCACGACCGAAAGGATCAGACATTCCGTCAGAACAGCTGACACCGGATAATAGTACATATACTCACCCCTTTTGTATATATAAAATTTTTATATATAATTATTTTATATATATGTTACCATACTTTTACCATTTGTCAATAACTGTTTTTCAGGAATTTCTGTTTTTAAATCTCTGCCGTTTTTCCTGTACCCTTGCAAATAATTCTTTTGAAATGATCGCCTCGTGCATTCCTTCCACCACATAACGTTCTTCCATCGGAATGTTTCTGCATTTTTCAATTTTATAAGATATTTTCTCTGTTTTATGTTGAACCATTGCACCCGTATATACCTGATTTTTCAAAATGTTATAAATCGTTGGTGTATTCCATTTCTGCACCTGATTTTTTCCCTGACGGTTTACATAGCTTAGTTTCTGGATTTTTCTTTTATATTCGGTCGGCGGCAAAATCTGCTGTCCATTCAACCGTTCTGCTATCTTTTGTACGGAAACGCCTTCCAGATAAAGAGTATAGATGTTACGCACTGTTTCCGCTGCTGCTTCATCTACCAGAAAACGGTGACGGTCGGTCGGATCTTTTCGATAACCATAAGGTGCGAAACCGGACATATATTTTCCCTGCTTTTTCTGCACCTGAAAGGCTCCTCTTATTTTTTTTGAAATATCTCTGCTGTACATATCGTTGAGCAGTGCCTTGAACTGTGCCAGCTCTTCGTTACTGTGACAGAGCGAATCCACGCCATCGAGAATCGCCACATAACGAATCCCCAGCGATGGAAACACCCGCTCGATATAATGGCCTGTCTCGATATGTTCACGTCCCAGTCTGGAAATATCTTTTGTGATCACGCCCTGGATCTCCCCCCTGTAAATATCTGCCATCATCTGCTGAAACTGTGGTCGATTCGAAAAATAAA
>ERZ826051.360-NODE-360-length-53744-cov-9.549442_pt1 | contig 53744 bp, 46 predicted proteins | sample MGYA00519928_ERZ826051 | MGnify/ENA primary metagenome ERZ826051 (study PRJEB31778, sample SAMEA3449219) | human gut metagenome | biome: human gut; feature: human-associated habitat; material: faeces | place: United Kingdom | collected 2010/2012 ...
GAAATGCCAATGGTGCGGTGCAAGCCCGCCGCCGGACGATTCCCCACTCCTAGGGAAGTCGAGGACCAATATGGGAGACCTTAACTTATTAACGCAGTTGAGCACTTGTTTCGTGCTTTTCTGCGACTGGAGAATTGGAACCCACCAATTCTCGTTACATACTCTTTGTTCCTGATTTCTGCTTCAGCTGGAGGTGATCAACATTTCAGAATATCTTACCACGCAAACTCCGCTGCCGCCGTTTCTCCCATACCCACGCTTTCTTTTGGAACTTGACCTGAGCCAGACTGCAAAAATGACTTATGTGTTGCTACTCGACCGTGCCACGCTCTCGCAGAAAAATCTCTGGACAGATGAACGAGGTTTCGTGTTTGTCATTTTTACGATTTGCTCTTTGGCTGAGCAGCTAGGGCGCAGCACGGTCAGTGTTTCCAGTGCGCTTAAGGAATTGGACGCTGCGGGATTGATTGAGCGCAGACGAACGCGGTTTTCTTCGCCCAATCACATCTTTGTAAAAATTCCAAATGTTGAATAGTTCTGCGTTTTTCACGATTCAAGAACCGCCAAAATCACGATTCTGTGATGCAGATTCTTAATGGCATCTGCAAAAGAGATTTTTCCTATGCAGTATAGCAGCCTTTAAGACTGTATCAAAGAAAACTTTCACCTAACCAACGTAATAAAACAAAAAGAGAAAAACGAATAGAATCCATCCATTCCTTTCCGTATTTGCACCACATGAATGAGGAGGTCTGCCCTTGAACAAAGAAAAATCTGAGAAGAAGCCCACCACACGCAAACGTGCGCCGAGAAGTCCGAAGTCTGTGCGCCTGATCGTGGAACGCCATTATATCGGCAATGTGCCGATGAATACGCTTTTTCAGCGGCTTGCGGAAGAAGAAATTCGTAAAACTGCCGAATCGTATCTCGCCGCTGGTTAATTGGACGTTTTACTGCGGAAAAGGGCTTGCATCATCACGCAGCATCCGCTACAATGTGATTGATGAGGTCTCTTTTCCATTATGGAGGTACACATGGAAAAGGACAAAAAAGTAACTGCTTTATACTGCCGGCTGTCAAAAGATGACGGTTCAAACAGCGAAAGCCTGAGCATCCGCACTCAAAAGGCGATGCTTATGGAGTATGCCACACGCAACGGTTTCGGGAATTGCCAGTACTATGTCGATGATGGTTACAGCGGTACGAACTCTGACCGCCCTGCCTTTCAGGAACTTCTGGATGATATCCGGGAAGGAAAGGTGGCAACAGTCATTACCAAAGACCAGTCCCGACTTGGACGCAACCACATCGAAACCGGAACGTATATGGAAATCTTCTTTCCTGAGCACGGTGTCCGCTATATTGCAATCAACGATGGTTATGATTCCAACGAGCAATCCCAGATGGATATTGCTCCGTTCAGAAACATCATCAATGAAATGTACGCCAAAGACACTTCCCGAAAAATCAAGAGTGCCCTTCGGACACGCAAGAAAAGCGGAAAGTATATCTCCAGCAACGCACCGTTTGGCTACCAGAAAGACCCTGCCGACCACAATCACCTTGTGATTGACCCGAACACCGCCCCTGTTGTTGAGTACATCTATTCAATGGCAGAGGAAGGGCTGGGGCTTCACCGCATCGCCAAGCGGCTCCACGATGAAAAAGTTCTGAAGCCGTGTTACTACAAGAAAGAGATGTTTGGCCGCTTTATTGATGATGAAAAGATGTATGATTGGGACAGTGCCTATATCAGTCAGGTTCTGCACAGCCCAGTCTACGCCGGACACATCATCTACGAAGCCAAGCCCACCGTGTCCATGAAATCCAAAAAGCGGCGTTATATTCCGTTTGAAGAACGCGCTATCGTTCCGAATACACATGAAGCAATCATCCCACAAGACCGTTGGGAGAACGTGCAGCGCATCCTTTACAGCCGTTCTGGCTGCTTTATGTGTGATAAGACCGACTACGACAATATTTTCAAGGGAATTATCCGCTGTGCAGACTGCGGCAGAACGATGTTAGTCAAGGTTGAGCACAGGCGCAAACGCAACAGTGTTCTGGATCAGACCTTTTATTGTTGCAGCACTTATCGGAAATATGGTGCGAAAGCCTGTGACTCTCACAATTTGGAAGCCCGTGTTCTGCATGAAGCTGTCTTTGCAGACATTCAGGCACACGCAAAGGCTGCTGTGAGCAATCGGGAAGCCCTTGTGAAGAAGATTGCAAATCAGATGCACCTCCGGGTGTCCTCTGACCGGGCGCAGCACAAACGGGATTTGAAGCAGTGTAAAGCACGAATCGCAGAAATCGAAGACCTGTATGCAAAACTTTATGAGGACGTATCAAAGGGACTTCTCCCGGAGAAACGTTTTCAAATGCTTGCAGATCGCTACGACAAAGAACAGGCTGAACTGACCGAGAAGATTGAGCAGTACGAGCGGGAAGGCCGTGCTGAACACGATCAGCTGGACAAGATTCAGGATTTTATTGATGAAGTCAGCAAGTACGCTGGCATCACCGAACTGAACTATAAGATTCTGCATCAGCTGATTGACAAGATTCTGGTATCCAAAGCGGAAAAGGTCGATGGCGAATACGTCCAGAAAATCCAGATTTTCTACCGCTTTATCGGCCCATTGGATGCCATCGAGTAACAAAGTCAGAAAAGTCACCTCCGAGAACTATCCTACAGACGCAGGCCGCGAGGGAGAGCTAATCTTTCGGCTTGTCTACGAACAGGCAGGGTGCAGGAAGCCAGTTTCCCGTCTGTGGCTTTCCAGCATGGAGGATAATGCTATCCGTGAGGGCTTTGCTAATCTGAAACCGTCAACTGAATATGATGCACTGTATCAGGCTGCACTCTGCCGGGAACGTGCCGATTGGATGGTCGGCATCAACTGTTCCCGGCTTTTTTCCTGCCTGTATGGTCGGCCTTTGGCAGTCGGGCGTGTTATGACCCCGACACTTGCCATGACGGTGGAACGAGAAGCCGCCATTGCCGCTTTTGTGCCGGAAAAGTTCTACACGGTGGCTCTGGAACTGACGAGTGGTTTTGTGGCATCCAGCCGCCGCATTTCGGAAAAAGATGCAGCAGAAAAGCTCCTTGCGGAGTGCAGAAAGGAGATGGTATCCACGATTCAAAAAATCACGCGCAAGGAAAAGGCCGAAAATCCACCGCCGCTCTATGACCTCACCACACTCCAGCGTGATGCAAACCGTCTGCTGGGTTACAGTGCGCATCAAACGCTGAAGTATGCGCAGAGCCTTTATGAGAAAAAACTCACCACCTACCCACGCACCGATAGCTGCTATATCGCAGACGAGGATGAAGAAATGCTGGAAGAACTGGCCGAGGAACTGGAAGGATTTCTCAGCATCACTCCTGAAGATGTGGACGATGCCGTTCCCCGGACACGGCGCACCGTCAACCGGGAAAAAGTCGCCGACCATCACGCTATCCTGCCTACCCGTAGTATGTTGCAAGCTGATTTGGACGCACTGCCCAAGGGGGAGCAGCACATCCTGAAGTTGATCATCGCCAGAACCCTGATGGCGGTCAGTAAGCCGTTCCGCTATCTGGAAACCCTGCTCACCACCGAATGTGCGGGCGAAGAATTCACCGCCAAAGGGAAGGAAATTCTGGACGAGGGATGGAAAGCTGTGGAGCGCAAGGTGCTGGCCGATATTCTGAGCCGTAAAAAGGAGTTCACCGCTCTGCCGCCCGTGGAAGAAAGCGAGTGCGGCATCCTCAACGCTGAACTGAAAGAAGGCCAAACCTCGCCGCCGAAGCATTTCACGGAAGATACGCTCCTGCACTCTATGGAAACCGCCAGCGCAGAATCCATGCCGGAAGATGCAGAGCGTCAGGGCATCGGAACTCCGGCCACTCGTGCCGCTACAATCGAAAAGCTGGTGGAGAAAGGTTTTCTGGAACGCAAGGGCGACAAGAAAACCAAGGTGCTACTGCCCACCAACAAAGGTAAAGCCCTTATCACTGTAATGCCCGAAGAAATCCAGTCCGCTGACATGACTGCCGACTGGGAAACAAAACTGTTGCGCGTGGAGCGCGGCGAGATGGAGCCAGAAACATTTATGACTGAAATCAACGATATGATCTCCTCGCTGGTAAACACCACCGAGGCCGTGAAAGGAGCGAGTGCGCTTATGAAAAATAAAGTGATTGGTGTCTGCCCGAACTGTGACAAATCTGTTGTGGAGCGTGAAAAGGGCTATTTCTGCGAGAACCGCGAGTGCCGCTTTGTCCTGTGGAAAGATAACGCATTCTTTAAGCGGCTGGGCAAGCGCATGGATGCTCATGTAGCCGACAAGCTGCTGCGGGATGGCCGTGTCCGCCTGAAAGATTGCCGCAGTGCCAAGGGCAAAAGCTACAATGCTACTGTCCTGCTGTCCACCGAAGCCGATGGCCGTAGCAAGTTCTCGCTGGTATTTGAGGGCGGTTGCTGATGGAAAAGCTAAATGAAGCGGTCTACCTCATCAACGATGAACGCTATCTGCACCTCCGGGAAAATAGCGCAGGTGTTGGCTTTGCCACTTATAATAAGGTAACGGGCGAACCGCTGGAAAGTGGGCAGATTTCCGAGAAGAATCTTCCGCCGGATGGCCGGAACATGATGGCCGCTGCCCGGAACTGGTATCTCTTTGAACTGTCCGATGACCCGCGCAAGGCCATTCAGCTGGAAAGCATAAAAATCCTCGAAAGCGTTCCCGCATCCGGCATCCACAAACGGCGTATCTGGGAGCCTGAAACGATGCCAAAGGATATTCGGCTCATCAACAGCCACTATGACGATCTCTACCGCATTCCCGATGGCGGTGTGATTCAAGTTGACTACCCGGATGGCCGCAGTTTTACGGCAAAGCTGGAACATTTGGATGACTACCACTTTGATATGGGCGGTCTGGGCAATGTGTTCCACATCTGCCAGTTTGCCGATCTCATGGGCAGGAACCACGCAGATTTCTACCCGGAAATTCAGACGCAGGATGAGCAGGGCGCATGGGAGCTGGGCGGCAAGGGCTATATCGCCGTCCAATCCACCGATGAAGGTTGGGATTACACCATCTATCACAGCGACTTTTCCGTGATGGATGGTGGTCAGGTCGATGCGCCGGAGTTGACCATTCAGGAAGTCCGTGAGCAAATTCTGGAAACACACCACATGGAAAAAGGTCGGCGGCTGTTGCAGGACTATGATTTTGTGATGGACAGAGCCGCAGAAGCAGAAGAACTGGGCGCAAACCACCGCCCTTCCACATTGGAAAAGCTGGCTTCACTGGCTGGGGCAAAAGAAAAATGCGATGCCCCGGAGTGCAACCCTGCCGGGTGTAGGAAAGTGAGGGATGTCCATGAACTTTGATGGTGAAGAGCTGATGCTGATGATGCTCTACAATCCCGGCTCCCGGTCAGGCTTGATGCAGGAACTGCGTTTGATGCAGTGCTATCTTCTGCCGGATGAAACTGCCCTGCGCGAATTGTCCGAGGGTGTTATCGAAAAACTGAAACTCATGTCGGATGCCGATTTCGCAGAGGTCGAATTTCCGCTCAACTGATTTTTGCCGCCTGCTGGCGGCGTACATATCCTCTTTTGTGGTTGTAGATTGTGTGCTATAATCAAATTACTTCCTCTATATACGTTTCCTTTTTCTTACTTGCGCCAGATTGTCAAGGAGTATAATCATGGATTTTTTTGATACGCAAATTCTTCTTCACAAATTTAGCAATAATAAGAATTCTCTCAATAAAAGTCTTGATGCAGACATTGAGAAACAAGATATAACGGGCGGTCAAATTTCATCTGTTGTTGCGTTAGAGTTTCTGAGCGTTATGGAAAAAGACTGTAATCGCGCAAAAATGTACCCTGTCAAATTGGCAATCAACCATCCGCCTTTACCTACTCACTATCGCTTCAGAAGAAAAGGATGTGAAATAGGAAAACATAGAGCTGATAAGATCGTCCTCGATTTTAACAGCGAATTCGATAACATTGTGATTTATTCAAACGAGGCCATCAGTCAACTAATAAATCGAAAAGATCTTGATGGATTGCTGTTTTTTGCAAGAAATACGTATAGCAGGAAAGATTATATAACATTTCGTAATAAAGTGCAGTTCTTAATAGATAATGATTTATCTGTGGTTCCGATAACTCAAGAAATTGTGGATGTGATGTACCGTATCTATGAAGAAATCAAAGGCGAGTACAATGTGAAAGCCAACTACAGAAATTCCTTTATGGATTTGCTGATTCTTGCCACAGCGGTCACATATAAGAGATATCTTTACACTAAAGACAAAGAGCTTCAGAAACTTGTAACACGGTATTGCAACTATGATTCTGGAAGTGATGCTGCAAATGAAACGACACATATTGAATCTTCAGCTATAAAGAATATCGGGCAGGACAATAAGGGGTTTGTAAATAACAAATGGCGTCTTATACGTTCATAATAGTTTACTGTTTGTGACAATGTGTACGAAAAAATATTAACCCTAAAAGATGTGGTCTTGATAGCACTATCGGATTCATGTTATACTAATGTTACTTTATCGATTAAGATTCAAAACAGAAAGTGAGGATAGCCAATGGATACTACCAAGCGTTCTCCCCTTGACCGCCTGCTTTTTGCTACCTTTCTGAAAGGTCGCACATCTTCTCGTGAGATTCTGAATGAAAAAGGCGAGATTTCTCCTGAAGAAAACCAGGAGATCGAGAAAGAAACCAACGAAATCCTCAATGATGATTCCACCTATCCGTTCATCAGCTATCTTTCGGACTTACTTGCAAAATCCAAACCGTCCGATGATGCCGTCAAAAAACTGCAAAACTGCATCGACAATGTCGCAGCAACACTGGGGCGGGACAGCACCGATGTATTCCGCGCCCTGCTTGCAAAACTGATTGAGCAGCCGGAGGAGAAGCAGACGTTTGACCGTCTGCTGGAGATGGCAGAAAAATTTGCTGCAAAATACGAATAAAGTACCTTAGATTCCATAAGCGAGTGACCTGAAAATGGCCGCTCGCTTTTTGCCGCTGATTTGCTTGATTTCATGGAGACTGCTAAACGGATACATAACATAGATCAAGCATCACATCTCATGTTTTTAGTGTTGTAGGAGGTTTGTATATGAAAAGAAGTGATGGACCATTCCCATTTGATAGTTTTGATCCATTTGGATTTATGGAAAGAGCATGGACAAGAGGGTGGTTTGATAATTTTTCAAACAATCATTTCCTAATTATGGCGCTTGAACATCGTCTAAACAAATTTGACTGGGAATATCAGTTTGTTTCAAACACAACCATGGATGTTTTTACTCCGTTATCTCCGAATGGAAAAATAGATTTTCGACAGTTTTCGGACAACTTTATTGCCAATCTCTCTACGAAACTAGCAGTGCTAGAACAGCGATTTGGAAGTGATGAGATTCGTAATTTTGTTGTCAATCAGCTATCGGCAGGAAAAAACAATTATAGTGCGGATGCCTTTTTTCAAGCCCTTTCAGAAATTGAAATTTTGTGTTTTTACTGTCGGATAGATTGGAGTGCATATATTTATGAACCGCCAGTTGGTATACACGGAGCGAACCCAGAGGCACGGTTTGAATATGTTTTGCCCTCAATCAATGGTGTTTCACAAAAGATTCAGGTCAATGTAGAAGTGAAAACACCAAGATTTCCAATTCTAAAAAATCCAAAGCAGAGAGTGGCACTCCCAACAATCTTATTATCAGATGAAGGAAGAAAAAAAGTACAGCATTTATGCGGTTTGAATAACATGAAATGTCTACTTCCCCGTGTTACAAAATTGGTTTCGTTCCTTAATAGTGCTGCTTCAAAATTCGATACGCCAAAAGAAAATCAATATAACATTTTATATATAAATTGGTCTTATAGTGATTTCCCATCTGCAAGTTTTCTGGAGCCGTGGTCGTTACTTACAAATGAACTAAATGGAATATTAACGCATCGGGACATCGGGCTGAATCTCCCGTTTAAGGAACCTCTTCGGCCGGATGTCTATAACAAAATAACGGCAATTGTGGTATATTCGAGTTCACTGGATCAACTGATGTTTTCTGACTTTAGAGATGCTTGGAAGACTTCAGAGTTGGCTGGATCTCGATTTCGAATGTATGTCCTAGACAAAAAGCTGGAAAAGAGAGAACTATCCAATGAATTGACTCCTCTTTTCAAAATCACAGGAATGCGACCCGATTCTCCAGAAAAAGAACATTGGAGGGTCCTAACGAATTTTAATCGAGATGAAAATAATTCCTTTTCACAAAAAGTTAAAGATTCTGACTTTGAACGTTCACTGCGCAGAGTAATCAATACATACTATCTTCCATAATTCTTAATCTCACATTTGACGCATTTGCGGACAGCTCCAATAGCTGCCCGCTCTTTTTATATTTTGAAATCGGAAGGAGGAACGCAATGCCAAATAAAACGCAAGAATATCTTAATCTCGCCCAGCAAACGGCAAAGGAACTGACCCGGTATTGGGAAAACTGGACGGACTATCTGACCACTGCATCCCGGTTGTATAAATACAGCTATGCAGACCAGCTCATGATCTACGCCCAGCGTCCTGATGCTACCGCCTGTGCCAGTTTCGACCTCTGGAACAACCGCATGAACCGCTACGTCAGGCATGGCTCCAAGGGCATCGCCCTGTTAGACCAGTCCAGCAGTGTCCCACGTCTGCACTATGTCTTTGATGTGAGCGATACCGGGGTGCGCCGCAATTCTCGTGACCCTGAGGTGTGGCAGCTCGGCCCTGATCTGGTTCAGCCTGTGTCAGAAATGCTTGCCAGAGAATACGGTGTCCGGCATGAACGAATCACCCAGCAGATCGCGGACATTTGCGGCAAGCTGGTGGATTCCTATTGGGATAACAACAGCGGTGACATTCTCGACATCGTTGACGGCTCGTTCCTGATGGATTATGATGAAGCCGGACAGGAGTTCCAGTTCAAAAGTGCCGCTGCAATCAGCATCACCTATGCTGTCCTTGAACGATGCGGTTTTGAGCCGGAAGGACATTTTGACCGGAACGATTTTCAGGCCATCTTCTCCTTTTCCACTCCTGCCGCCGTGTATGCGTTGGGCACCGCAGTCAGCGAGTGCAGCCGGGATGTGCTGCGCAACATCGAAAGAACCGTAAAGACGACAATCCGCCGCCGCAATGTAGAAAGGAGCCAGTATGAATATGAACAGCAGGAACGTGACCTACTCGACCATCGGGGATTATCAGCTCCCGAACCTGACCCTGCCCCGGCAGGAGAAAACACTGGGCAAGTACGGGCGACTGCGCCGGACTTACCTGATGAAGCATCGCCCGGTACTGTACAATTCGATGCTCCTGTCGGGAACTCTGCATCCGCACCTGTTGGAGATGGAGCAAACCGCAGAGAGCCGGATGCGGCAGACCATGCAGGAGTTGCTGAAACAGAACCCGGCTCCGAACAAGGAGCAGTATCAGATGGAGTGGGTGCAGCACATGAACAGCCTGAAAGCACAGGCCGAGGAACTGGTGATGAACGAGCTGATTTACAGCTAAGTTTCTTCGATGCACACATTCCCACCGAAGCTGAACAAATTGAATCCATCGACCAAGCGGAGAGCGAAAAATCGCCCTCCGCTTTCTCTTTGTCACAGGCTGAGATCGAAAATGCGCTGCGGAGAGGTTCTAACTTTGAAAACAGCAAACTTCGCATCTGGAAAATTTATCAGCTCCAGCCTGACCGAAAACTCCGGGCAAAAGCTCTTGCCAACGAATATGCACCGTATGGCCCCGGCGGTTCTTCACACACTTATCTGGACGGAAGCAGTGGTTGGCTTGACCATGACAGCAAGGGTCTGACGTTTGAGCATTATCCCGACCATCAGAAAGTGCTTCTCCGCTGGGATCGGGTCGAAAAATATATTGATCTGATGATTCAGTCTAACCGCTACCTGTCGGACAAAGAAAGAAGAGCCATCGACTTTCCCCTTGAACTGAACGCCGCCAGTGCAGCCGAATACACTGCATTAAAGGCGCAGCACCCGGATACTCTGGTTGGATTTGAAGCTGGCGGCAATTTTATGTTCTATGGAGAAGATGCTGCCAAGGTCGCAAAAGTTCTCAACAGTGCTTTGTTTACGAGAGAAACAGCACTGGGCGAAGTTCAGGTCACAGGCTTTCCACCTAGCTTATGGGCAAGAAAGTCAAAAGAATTGTGGTCTGCGGGCAACGATGTTTACCTTGCCGGATTGAACGAAGATGGGACTCATCACCAGACTAAACATCTGCACAAAGAGGACTATCTGCCCATTGGCTCCATCATCAATATGGATGGCCGGAAATTTCGGATTGACGGAGTGGATTTTGATAAGGGCAAAGTTTCTTTGCAGGATATGGCACTGGCCGATATGCGGGTGCCGATTTTTCGGGAAGAACCGCTGTCTGTTGTCCGGGAATTGTACGAACAGCAAGACGAAGCTCTTGACACCGCTCCCGAAAAAGCAGTCGATTATAAGGTCGGGGATGATGTCGTTGTTGAACTGCCTACCCGAACCATCGAGGGAAAGGTCGGCTATGTTGGTGAAACCGATGTGCGCATCGACACCAGTGCGCAGGGCTATTCGTGGAGCAACGAGGTGTTGAACAAACAGCAGTTCGAGGACAGTCTGCGACGGAATGAGCCTACGTCTGATGAATCACTGGACAAGCTGCCTATTTCTGTAGAGGTCAACGGCGAATGGCAGACATTCCCGGATGCAGCCGCCGCAGACGAAGCCCTGAATGCCGAACCTGTGCCGGAAGCTGCTGGAAATTTCCGCATTACGGACGATCATCTGGGCGAGGGCGGTGCAAAACAGAAATACGCCCGGAACATTGCAGCTATCCGCACTTTGTTCCAGTTGGAGCAGGAAAACCGTGGAGCCACCGCCGAGGAACAGCAGATTCTTTCGCAGTATGTCGGCTGGGGCGGTCTGCCAGACGCTTTTGATGATAAAAAAGATAGCTGGGCAAAGGAGTATACCGAACTGAAAGGGCTGCTCTCCGAGGAAGAATATGTTGCCGCCCGTGCCAGCACCCTGAACGCACACTATACTTCTCCAGTGGTGATTCACTCTATTTATGATACCGTGGAGCGTATGGGATTCCGCAGCGGCAATATTTTGGAGCCGAGCATGGGCGTGGGCAACTTCTTTGGAATGCTGCCGGACACCATGCAGGACAGCCGCCTGTACGGTGTAGAACTGGACAGCATCACAGGCCGCATTGCGCAAAAGCTCTACCCGGAAGCCAGCATTAAAGTTGCCGGATTTGAAACCACCGACCGCCGCGATTTCTATGACCTTGCCGTGGGTAATGTTCCTTTTGGCCAGTACCGGGTAAACGACAAGGCGTACAACAAATTCGGTTTCAGTATCCACAACTATTTCTTCGCCAAGGCCATCGACCAAGTGCGTCCGGGCGGCATCGTGGCCTTCGTCACCAGCCGCTACACGCTAGACAGTAAAGACAGCTCTACCCGCAAGCACATTGCAGAACGCGCTGATTTACTGGGAGCTATCCGTTTGCCGAACAATGCGTTCAAGGCAAATGCTGGAACAGAAGTTGTCAGCGATATTATTTTTCTGCAAAAACGTGACCGCCCTATCGACCATGAGCCAGACTGGGTACAGCTCGGCAAAACGGAAGATGGCTTTGCCATCAACCAGTATTTTGTAGACCACCCGGAGATGGTGCTGGGTGAGCTGACTTCTGAAAGCACCCAGTATGGTCGTGAGGAATGCACCGTGCGCCCCATCGAGGGCGCAGTGCTGGCCGACCAGCTTGCCGAAGCAATCCAGCATATTGAGGGACAGTACGCTGAAGTTGAGGTGGAAACACCAGATATTGCGGATGCTGAAAATGAAAAGCACATTCTTCCGGCTGACCCGGATGTGAAGAATTTCTCCTACACGGTGGTAGACGGTGAGGTGTACTACCGGGAAAATTCGGTCATGACACAGGTGGAGCTTTCTGACACTGCCAAAGGCCGTGTGACCGGGATGGTGGAGCTGCGGCAGATTGTCAACGAACTTATCGACCAGCAGTTGAATGACTACCCGGATGCTGACATTCAGGCAACGCAGGATAAGCTGAACACCGCCTACGATGCCTTTTCCGCAAAGTACGGTCTGCTGAATGACCGTAAGAACGGCAGATTATTTGAGCAGGATTCCTCTTACTATCTGCTGTGTTCTCTGGAAAATCTGGATGAGCAGGGTCAGCTCAAATCCAAAGCGGCGATGTTCACCAAACGCACCATTCGCCCGGAACGTACTGTCACCAGCGTGGACACTCCCACGGAAGCACTTGCAATTTCCATCGGAGAGCGTGGCCGGGTGGATTTGCCCTATATGGCAGAGCTGCTCGGCACTCCCGGCGACTATGAGCGAATCACCAGCGAACTATCCGGCGTAATTTTCAAAGACCCCGGCACAGACCCTACTGACCCGGAAGCGGGCTGGCAAATGGCGGATGAATACTTGTCCGGCAATGTCCGGGCAAAACTGCGCATAGCACAGCTTGCTGCTGAAACCAACCCGGAGTTTGCAGTCAACGTCACCGCATTGGAAAAGGCGCAGCCGAAAGACCTTGAAGCGTCTGAAATTGATGTGCGGCTGGGTGCAACATGGCTTGCGCCGGAGATCATCCAAAAGTTTATGGCAGAAACTTTCCAGATTCCCTACTATCTGCGTCATGCAGTTAAAGTGAGATATTCTCCCTATACCGCAGAATGGCGCATTGAGGGCAAGTCGGCTATGGGCAGAGGCGACATTACCTCCACCGAAACCTATGGCACATCCCGCGCCAATGCCTACAAGATTCTGGAAGATACGCTCAACTTGAAAGATGTGCGCATCTATGATGCCATTGAAGATGAAGAAGGCAGACCAAAGCGCGTCCTGAACAAAACGGACACCATGCTGGCGCAGCAGAAACAGCAGGTAATCAAAGATGCTTTCGCCAACTGGATCTGGCAAGACCCCCAGCGGCGCATTGCACTGGTGAAGCAGTACAACGAACTGTTCAACAGCAACAGACCGCGCGAATACGATGGTTCCCACATCCACTTTGTCGGTATGAACCCGGAAATTTCGCTCCGGGAACACCAGCGTAACGCCATCGCTCATGTGCTTTATGGCGGTAATACGTTGCTTGCACACGAAGTGGGAGCCGGAAAGACGTTTGAGATGGCAGCATCCGCAATGGAAGCCAAACGGCTGGGGCTGTGTCAGAAAAGTCTTTTTGTGGTGCCAAATCATCTGACGGAGCAATGGGCGGCAGAGTTTTTGCACCTTTACCCCAATGCAAAGCTGCTGGTGGCACGGAAAAAGGATTTTGAAACCGCCAATCGAAAAAAATTCTGCGCCAGAATCGCCACCGGGGACTACGATGCAGTCATCATCGGCCACTCGCAGTTTGAGCGCATTCCGCTGTCTTATGAGCGGCAGGAGCGCATTATTCAGGAGCAAATTGATGAAACGCTTGCTGCCATCAATGAGCTGAAAGCCAATGCTGGCGAAAATTTCAGCATCAAGCAGATGGAAAAGACCCGCAAAACGCTGGAAACGAAGCTGGAAAAGCTGCGCTCCGATGCGCGCAAGGATGATGTTATCACCTTTGAGCAGTTGGGCGTTGACCGTCTGTTTGTAGACGAGTCACACTTCTACAAAAATTTGTTCCTCACAACAAAAATGCGCAATGTCGCTGGATTATCCACCAGTGAAGCGCAAAAATCGAGCGATATGTTCGGAAAGTGCCGCTACTTGGATGAGGTCACAGGCGGGCGCGGCGTGGTGTTTGCTACGGGAACGCCCGTGAGCAACTCCATGTCGGAGCTGTACACGGTCATGCGCTATCTGCAATATGGCACACTCCAGCAAAAAGGGCTGACACACTTCGACTGCTGGGCATCTACTTTTGGTGAAACCACCACCGCCATTGAACTTGCCCCGGAGGGTACGGGCTATCGTGCGCGCACCCGATTTGCGAAGTTTTTCAACCTCCCGGAACTGATGTCGATGTTCAAAGAGGTTGCCGACATTAAAACCAGCGATCAGCTTCATCTGCCTGTGCCGGATGCAAAGTTTGAAACCGTGGTAGCGAAACCGTCCGAGATTCAGAAAGAAATGGTGCAGGAGCTGAGCAGACGCGCTGCGAAAATCCACTCCGGCGCGGTGGATGCGTCCGAGGACAATATGCTGTGCGTCACCAACGACGGCCGAAAGATTGGTCTGGATGTTCGCCTGATGAACCCCATCCTGCCGGACGACCCCAACAGCAAGCTGAACACCTGTGTTCGGAACGTGCTGCAAATCTGGGCGGATGGCAAGGAGCAAAAGCTGACGCAGCTTCTGTTCTGCGACCTCTCGACACCAAAGAACGATGGCAACTTTAATGTCTACGATGATATTCGCAAGAAATTGGTCGCCGCCGGGGTGCCGGAAAGTGAAGTTGAGTTCATCCACAATGCCGACACCGAAGCAAAAAAGGCCGCATTGTTCTCCAAAGTGCGCTCCGGCGATGTGCGGATTCTGCTCGGCAGCACCGCAAAAATGGGAGCCGGAACGAACGTCCAACAGCGGCTTGCGGCGGTGCATCACTTGGATGTCGGCTGGAAGCCCAGCGACATGACCCAGCGCAACGGACGCATTATCCGGCAGGGCAATATGAATAAGGAAGTCAAGGTGTTCAACTACGTCACAGAGGGAACTTTTGACAGCTACTTGTTCCAAACTTTGGAGAATAAACAGCGATTCATCAGCCAAATCATGACTTCAAAATCCCCGGTACGCTCTTGCGATGATGTGGACGAACAGGCTTTGTCTTATGCAGAGATCAAGGCATTGTGTGCTGGAAATCCGCTCATCAAGGAAAAGATGGATTTGGATGTGCAGGTGGCGAAACTGAAAGTGCTGAAAGCCGACCACCAAAGCCAGAAGTTCCGTCTGGAAGATAAGCTGCTCACAAAATTCCCGGCTGACATTCAGGAAACGAACGCCTATCTAGCTGGAGTGAAAGCGGATGCAGAAGTTGCCGCCGCCCATCCGCAGGAAAAGGAGGGCTTCTGCGGTATTATCATCAAGGGCGTGACCTACGATGAGAAAAAAACTGCTGGCGAACGCCTTCTCCTCGCTTGCTCCGAACTGCCTAACAGTGTGGAAAAAGTGATCGGCAGCTACCGTGGCTTTGAACTGTCCCTGCGCTTCGACACCTATCACAGCGAGTATCAGGCTCTTTTGAAAGGCCAGCGGAAATACCCGGTAGCACTGGGCAAAGACCCTCTTGGCTGCATCATCCGGCTGGATAATTCGCTGAACAATTTCCCGGAACGAATCGCTTCTGCCGAAAACGAACTGGCCACCCTGAAACAACAGCAAGAAGCGGCGCAAATCGAAGTGGAAAAGCCATTCCCACAGGAAGAAGAACTGGCTGAAAAGTCGGCTCGCCTTGCGGAGCTGAACGCACAGTTAGAGATGGATGAAAAAGGTCACGAGCCAGAACAGGATGAGGAAGAACAGGAGGACGAACCTCGCCGCCCCTCGGTGCTGGCAGCTCTGGAAGAAAAGGCGGACAAGACAGAAACCGTTAAGCCGTTCAAAAGTTTTCTGGACAAGGATGGTGATGCACGATGAGGGAAAAACGAGATGAAATTCTTATCCTGCGCATCACAAAATCAGAAAAAAGCCGCATTTATGAAAAGATGTTGAGCATGGGCATCCGTAGTCTAAGCGCATATATCCGTAAAATGGCTCTGGATGGCTATTGCCTGCATCTTGATTTGCAGGAATTGCGCCGTATGGCCTACCTCTTGCAAATGTGCAGTACGAACTTGAACCAATATGCCAAACGCGCCAACGAGTGCGGTCAGGTTTACGCTGCTGACGTAGAGGATTTGCGCACCCGGTTGGACGAGCTAATCGACATTGGAAAGCAGATTCTTTCTCGATTGGCTGACCTCTGATTTTTACCCCACGGCATTGCTGTGGGGTTACATAATGTATCGGCATCGTTGACACGGTGCCTATGCTCCTGTATATTAAGGCCAGAAACAGAAAGGCGGTGCTACTGATGAGGCTCGTATTTAGAATCATACTTTTCCCAATCTACCTGTTTGCGGCTTTTATGGCTCTGATGCTGAAATGGACGCTCAACTTATCAGCTTTTGTTCTTGCGCTGCCGATGCTCTATATCTTCGGCTGCGGTCTGTATACTTTGTACTGCCATGAGTGGATGCAGTTCCTGATCCTACTGGCGGCAGAGTTCGGATGCTTTGTTCTGGTCTTTGCCGGAACTGCCATTGTGGAAGCTGCAGAACGGTTCAGCGGCTGGCTGGCCGGATTAGGAGGTACGAATGAATAAAGAAATAATGACCGACTACTATCGGAATAATCCGAAAGACATTCTGGACGAACAGCTTGCAGACGACAAACCGTACCATGCGCTGATTCAGAAGAAAATCGCAGCGGAAAACGCTTTGCGCTCCCTTATCAGCGAAGAAGCATGGAAACGCTATCTCAATCTGGATTCTGTCTGCAATGAATTAGAAGATATTCGGCTGGAGACCATGTACCTTGCCGGAGCCGCCGATTATGAGAGATTTTTCAAGTAAGAGTGCCGCCGTTGTGCGGCATTTTTCTTTTATAGGGGGTGATGGAATTGGCTGCAACACGTTTGATCGCTATGCGCAAAAATAAAGGAAAATCCATTGCCGCCTGTCTGCATGACCACACCAGTTATATCCAGAACCCGGACAAGACTGAACAGGGCGAACTTGTCAGCAGCTACCAGTGCAGCCCTTTGACAGTGGACGAAGAATTTATGCTGACAAAACGGCTTTATGAGCAGACCACCGGGCGCAGGCAGAAAAGTGATGTGATCGCCTATCAAGTGCGGCAGTCTTTCAGACCGGGAGAAGTGACACCTGAAGAAGCCAACCGCATTGGCTACGAATTTGCTGAGCGTTTTTTGAAAGGAAAACACGCCTTTATTGTTGCAACTCACACTGACCGGGCGCACATCCACAATCATATTATTTATAATTCGACTGCGCTGGATGGCACACGGAAATTCCGGGATTTCTTTTTCTCTGCACTGGCTGTCCAACGGTTAAGTGACCTGATTTGTCTGGAGCATCAGCTTTCTGTTATCCAGAAAAAGCCTTACCGGGAGCGGCAGAAGCGCATCCTCTACCCACCCAAAGAGAGCAACCGCGACAAGCTCTGTGCAGTGATCGACAACATTCTGCTGCACGACAAGCCCAAAGATTTTGCTGCGTTTCTGGATTCGTTGGAACAGCAGGGATATGAGGTCAAGCGCGGCAAGCATCCTTCAGTGAAAGGCAAAGGGCAGCGGCGATTTATCCGATTTCGCACATTGGGAGCCGGATACACCGAGGAAGAAATCAGAGCGGTGCTGGATGGCAAAGCTGAACACCAGCCACATCCTAAACAACCCTTGCCTGAAAAGAAGTTCGGTCTGCTGATGGACATTCCTGCGAAAATGGCCGAGGGCAAAACCAGTGGATATAAAAAATGGGCAACAAAGTTCAACTTGAAAGAAATGTCCAAGACACTGCTCTACTTGCAGGAAAAGAAAATTGACAGTGCGGACGAACTTCGGGAACGTGCAGCGGCGGCAACAGAACGGTATCACACGCTGGGCGATTCCATCAAAGCGGCAGAGAAGCGCATGGGGGAAATCGCTGTCCTGCGGGCACACATCGTCAATTACGCAAAGACCCGCGATGTGTACGCCGCCTATCGCAAGGCCGGATACAGCAAAAAGTTTCTGGAAGCACACCGGGAAGAAATCAAACTCCACAAGGCTGCGAAAGCCGCCTTTGACGAAGCGGACTTAAAAAAGTTGCCCAAGGTAAAAGATTTGAACGTAGAATATTCCGAACTGCTCTCCCAAAAGAAAGCAGCGTACCCGGAGTATCGCAAAGCCAAAGAAGAAATGCAGGAACTGGTTCGCGCACAGAAAAATGTGGAACGGTTCTTTGCAGAAGAAAAGCAGACGCACGGAACAGAACAGGTGCGTTAATGCTGGACTGCCGGAGCTGACGATCGTGTCGGTTCCCGGCAGTCTTTTTTTGTCTTATAATCCCTATGGTGATGCACTGTTTCTTTCGATTGTGTATACAAGGAACGGCAACAGGTATTCTAAAGAGTGTAAACAACTCGATAGGATGAGGTTGCTCTATGAAAGAATTATTTGGACAGCGATTACGGGAACAGCGTTTGAAACATCATTTGACGTTGGAGCAAGTAGCAGAAAAAGCAGACCTTTCTGCCAACTATATCGGGATGGTGGAGCGAGGACTAAAGGAACCGGGGCTTGCAACCATTGTCAAAATCTTGAATGCCCTGAATATTTCAGCAGACGAACTTTTGTGCGATCTGGTTCCAAGTGCATCTCATGTGACCGATGATGAAATCAGCAAGCGGCTTGAAGGACTGACCCCTATGCAGAAGAAAGTGGCACTTGACCTTCTGGACACCTATATCACCAATCTGCCTTACCTCACCAAAGAAGAATAATCCTGCGGCAACTCTGGCGCACCAGCTTAATTTTGGCTGGTGCGCTTTTCTTTTGCAATTCTTTAGGCTATAATGTTTCTTATGAGATGTATTCATTCCCAAAGAATTGATTTCGAGGTGAACAAGATGCGAGAACCGCGATACAGTATCCTTTCCGACATCAACGATGGAATCGACCGTGCCAAGCAAGGCAAGCTGGCTCTGTACTGGCAGCGGAACATTGAACACGAATACCGCTGCAAAAAAGTGACCCCGGCAGAGCAGCAAGCCTACGCAGACTTGCAGGACGTTCTTGCTGCCGTTCCGCAGTGGAGCGATGAGGAAGAACTGCGCTCCGGCATGGAGGGTATCGGTGGCCGCGTCTGGTTCTGTTACTTCTGGGAAGAACATGATTCGATGGTGCAGCTTACTGAAGATTGCAGCGGTAAGTTTACGGTTGCTTACGTTCTGGATTCGGATGTCACCCCAGAGGTGCGAAAGGCGGCTGCACAGCACGTACAACAGCAGCTTGCTGAATGTATGCAGGAGTGGGATGTTCCGCTTATGAAATCGGCTATTCCAGAAAAAGATAAATACGAATATTTAGATGAAGCGGCATCCCATCTGATGCAAGTCCTCGATGACCCGGAGAGCATCACCGGATAAAAAGCGTTCCGCAGGAATGCGCAGCCTGCATCGGAACGGTGCAGAGTGAAAGGGTTTGGGGTGTCCCCAACAAGCATTTTGCAGCGCAAAATAGGCATTTGTATAGACGAATGCACTGCTTGCGTCCTCTATGCGTCCCTTCAGTCCGCAATCACTTTATTTTACCGAAATTTGAAACAGCACCTATCATCAACATTGTCAGCGCATGAGGTGCTAAAGATTTGTAGCAACACCGCATTGATTTTATATAAAGAAAAGTGTACAATATTAACGAATTGACAACAAAGACTTACTGAGAAAATTTGTGAGTACACAAGTGGACATGGCATCTGTCGAACATTGCAGCTCATAGAGAATGTCAAGTAGTAATATTTTGGATAATTCGCTCGGTATGGATACGACAGACTGGATAATGTAATGATTAGAGATACTGCCCTTAGCAATTTGATTTTTCTGGCCAACAAACAAGGATATGTTTTAACAGACGACATCTTAGACGAAGGTGCAGACTTATCTTTCACGGATGTCGATTGGCTCTCGTCTACTTTAATGGCAAAGGGGATTCTTGTTTATGATGAGGCTCCTGTCGTAAAAGATTCTGTTAATACGAGTGCAGCGGAAATTTTCGACTATGCACAAACGGATTATGAGGAGATTTATCAAAAAGCAATCGATGCTTCTCCAGAATCTGAGGATATTATAAATTCTATTAGATCAATCCTTCCTCCGCAGCGTGGCGAATTTGATACGCTGAAATATCAAGTTGTAGAGGGAAACAAGTACGCACGCCAAAGGGTCATAGAGATGCACCTTCGTTTTGCGGTGCGAGTAGCAGTCTCCTATACAGAGAGATATGGGCTCCAGTTTGAAGATGCGTTTTCACTTGCCTGTATAGGATTAGTGACCGCAGTTGATAAGTACGATCCAGATACTGATGGGCCGATTGGTTCGTTTATCTCTTACTACATCATGCAGGTGATAAACCGCGAAATGCCTTTGCCCTGCAAGGAACTGTACTATCCTGTTCATGTTAAAGAACGCTGGGCACCTGTTTTTCTCATGTTAAAGGAAGATGGGTGCGTCGGATGTGATGAACTGCCACGTTGTAAATACGAAAAAAACAAGTTAAAGAAAAAATTCGCAGATATATCGGATGCTGACATCCTGATGATGATTGGAATGTCGCTGTGTGAGCTTTCACTCTCAGAACTTGCAGAAGAAGAGAAAGAACCAGTAGACACATCCACTTTGGAACGAATAACCGATGATTTGGCACAGAGTGAAAGAAGAAAAACTCTATATGATGCCTTGAAAATCTTAACTCCGAGAGAAATGGATGTTATAATTTTGCGTTACGGGCTTCTTGATGACAGACCTCTAACTCTTGAGGAAGTTGGCCAGAAATATTCTATTACGCGTGAACGGGTTCGGCAAATCGAAGCAAAATCACTCCGTAAACTTAACACGAAAAAGATGCGCAGAATTCGTGAGGATTCGGTATCCTGATTCTGCGCAGTTGCACATGAAAGTGAGAATTTAGATGTGGTGCAAAAATTGCAACATCGAAACGAATGATGAAACCTGTCCGATTTGCGGCAGCAAAACGGTAGAAGATATTCCTGTTGAAGTGTATTGGTGCCCGGAATGCAAGGTACCCATCATCAATACGACTACGCAAGCGGATAAAGGTTCTTGCCCGCTATGTGGACATAAAACTAAATATATGTCGGCTGATTTGCGCCCGGTCTTTCCAGAAGAGCGGCTCTTGCTGGAGTTGCTGCTTGAGAAGAAGCCGCACGAATATGTCCAAAAATCCGTATGGGCGGCGAACAGCAGCTACTATATTGATGGAAAGCGTGTGGCACTTCCGGCGAAACTCTTTGAAAAGGCCAATACAGACGACTTATCAAAGAAAATCGAGGAGTATAAAGACAGCAATACCTACGAATACTTTAATATTTATGCCAAGCGATTCTGTGAAGCTAATAGAAACCGGCTCAACTACCTCGTGGATGAAGCCTCTGGGTTTGTGCGGAATGCAGCGTCAAAGTTTGATGAAGACCGACTTGTGATATCCTTTTCGGGTGGTAAAGATTCAACAGTTACGGCCGATTTGACAATCAACGCATTGGGTACATCGAGTATTGTTCATATTTTTGGTAACACTACACTGGAATTTCCGACCACGGGCGAATATGCAGAACGCTATCGTCACAATCATCCCCATGCGATTTTTATGGTCGCCAAAAATGAGGAACAGAACTTCATGGATGTTTGTGATGATATTGGACCACCGGCACGAATGATGCGCTGGTGCTGCTCCATGTTTAAGACGGGGCCGATTACTCGAACATTAAATAGTCTGTTCCGCAATGAGCAGATCCTGACGTTCTATGGAATCCGTAAAGCAGAGTCTGTCAGCCGCAGCAAGTACAATCGTATTGAGGATGATGCCGAATCCGTCAAAATTCAAAAGCAGACTGTGGCATCGCCAATCTTCTTCTGGAAAGACATTGACATTTGGCTGTATATTCTGAGCAAAGAAATCGACTTCAACTATGCCTATCGGCTGGGCTATGATCGTGTCGGCTGCTGGTGCTGCCCGAATAACAATCAGCGCGCACAGTTCCTATCTCGAATCTATATGCCGGAAAAATCAAAGGCATGGCGCGAATTCCTGATTGGGTTTGCAAGAAAAATCGGAAAGCCTGACGCTGAAGAGTATGTTGATTCTGGCAAATGGAAGGCTCGTCAAGGCGGAAATGGTCTGGCAACAGCTAACGATGTAAAAATCAAATTCACAAATTGCACAGCCGAGGACCACGCGAAAATCTATCGTCTTGTGCGACCGTATGATGACGAGCTGATTGGAATGTTCGTTCCTTTTGGCCGTATTGCGCCGGAGTATGGGCAGAAAATCCTGAATGAAACCGTAATCCTTGATGTTAGAACGAATGTTCCAATTCTTTCCATTCAACCTTTTACCCATGATGGATACGAACACGCAGTAAAGGTTCGGACAATGAATGTTGCTGACCATGATGATCTGCAACGAATGGTTGGATACCAAATCCGAAAATTTAATGCTTGCCGCAAGTGCTTGAAGTGCGAATCGCTATGCCGTGCGGGAGCAATCTCGATTATTGGAGACTACTACTACATCAATCCTGCTAAATGCGTTCATTGTAAAATGTGCGTTACTCCTAAATATCTCGATGGCGGGTGCATGATGAACAAATATTTGAAAACAAAATGATAAGGCGGGAAATTTGCCATGAAATTTAGAGCACATGATACCTTCTTCATCCGAAAGGGATGGCTGAGCAAGGGTATGAAAGCGGTTCATTCTAAGCCAGATGTCTTTGTTGCTAAAGACGAAAATCCAATGGATGTATTAGGCATTGGCTCTAACATGGTAAAGTCGCTCCGCTACTGGTTAGTTGCTACGAATCTTACGGAAGAAGCCCTTCTAAATAAACGCCGCGTTCAGAAGTTCACAGGGTTTGGAAACCAAATATTCAAAAATGATCGTTACATGGAGGAGTATGGAACGCTCTACCTCCTGCATTATATGCTGTCGAAGAACGAAGAAGATGCGACAGCATGGTATTTTTTCTTCAATGAATTCAATATGTCCGAATTTACACGGGAAGATTTCGTTGCGGCCTTGCAGAACTATGTTTCCATGAAAGGTGAAACTGTTGCCATTCGATCGATGTCGGATGACTTCGCTTGCATCCTCAACACATATTTGCCCCGGTACAAAACAAATCCTGCGCGAGTGAATCCTGAAAACAACATTGATTGCCCGCTGGGTGAATTGGGTCTTATTGATATTCTGGATAAGAACAAAAAAACATATCGAAAAGCCGTTCCCACACCTGAAACTATTCATCCATGGGTGTTGATGGCGGTTTTGTGCGATCAGGCGAATGGCCGCATGGAAATTGGATTAAATGAGCTGCTCACTGCAAAATGCAACATCGGAAAAACGTTCAATCTCGATGCCATTACCATGCTGGATGCGCTGCATCAGGTGGAAAAACTTGGACTGGTCAAAATTATTCGGACAGCGGGTCTGGATGTTATTCAGCTAAAGCAGAATTATTCTTTTGAGGAATGCGTGGATAATTACTACGAGTGCATTTCCAAGATTGATTAAGGGGAAAGTTTAATGAGTGAAATGATTTCAGTCGCAGAAGGTTTTCAGTATTCTGTGAACATTGCCTACGACCTTCATGCTGATGATAAGTTAAAGAGCTATATACCGACTCAGTCTGCACTCCAGTTGATGGAAGATATTTTGCAGAGTACTCTGCCTACCGCAACAGACCGTTCGCGTGTTTTGATTGGTGCTTACGGCAAGGGAAAATCACATATTGTGCTGACGATTCTTGCGCTCTTGATGAAACGCGACCTTGACTTGTTTGAAAAACTGCTCCCGGCTATTCAGAAGCGCGATAAATTGAACCGTCTGATTCAAAACTACTATGCAAGCGACAACAAGCTGCTGCCAGTTATTATTACCGGCAGCAATACAAGTCTGACGCAAGCATTCCTTCTGGCTCTTCAGCAAACACTGAAAGAAAATGATCTGCTGAATATTATGCCGGACACGAACTATAAAGCTGCCGTGTCGGTTATTGAACGTTGGAAAAACGATTTTCCTGATACCTATCAGCAGTTCAAGAATAAGATTACGGATTCTATCGGTTCGTTTGTTTCTCGTTTAGAAGATTATGACATTAAGGCTTACGAAGAATTTGAGCGTATTTACCCTAGCCTGACAGCAGGTAGTACGTTTAATCCCTTTGTAGGCTTTGATGTCGTGCAGCTATATGAAAGCGTTGTTCAGGCATTAAAGCCTCATGGCTACACGGGTATCTATGTCATCTACGATGAGTTCAGCAAGTATCTGGAAGCAAACATTTCGGAGGCATCTGTAAGCGATACTAAGATGCTTCAGGACTTTGCAGAAAAATGCAATAGAAGCGGAAAAAATCAGATGCACCTGATGCTGATTTCCCATAAGGAGATTGCAAACTATATCGACCGACTGCCCAAGCAGAAGGTCGATGGCTGGCGTGGTGTTTCTGAACGATTCACTCATATCCACCTGAACAATAACTTTACGCAGACCTACGAGATTATTGCAACAGTCATCCAGAAAAATCAAAAGCTCTGGAATCTGTTCTGCGCCGAGCATAAAAAAGAATTCAATGCGCTGGCAAAACGCTACGAGACACATCGGATCTTTTCGGATATGCAGTCTGATAGTATAGAACATACAATAATGGCTTGCTATCCTCTTCACCCGGTTTCTACGTTTATTCTGCCCCGGTTGTCCGAGCGCGTAGCTCAGAATGAGCGGACGCTTTTTACTTTTTTGTCGGCGAATGGACAGGCAACACTTCCGTCCTTCTTGAAGCAGTATCACGATAGCGAGTTCTCGGTCGTTACGCCCGATTTGATTTACGATTATTTCGAGCCGCTGTTCAAAAAGGAAATTTCAAACGGAACACTCCATGACATTTACTTCTTGACCAGCACAATCTTAAATCAGCTTGACGATGATTCTTTAGAGGAAAAACTAGTAAAGACGTTGTCCTTGATTTATATGCTGGAGCAGTTTGAAAAACTCAAACCGACAAAGGATGAGCTAATTGGAATCTACTCTATTCAGTATTCGGTGCCGGAAATTGAAAAGGCATTAAATAATCTTATTGACGATGAGTATGTCATTTACCTCAAGCGTAGCAACGATTTCCTTCAGCTGAAAGAAAGTTCCGGCGTTGATGTTGAAGCTAAAATCCGTGACACGATTGCATCCCAGCAGGGCAGCGCAGTCGTGAAAAAGATTCTGAATGCATCAAACTTTGATAGCTGCATCTATCCTTTCCGCTATAACGATGAGAAAGAAGTCACACGGTACTTTGACTTTACCTTTATTGATGAATCGGAAGTTACCGAGGATGTCAACTGGAAAACAAAGCAGCAAGGTACGGAAGCAGATGGCATTGTATATGCTATTATTCCGCACAGCAGGGATTCGATTGCACAGATTGTGGATGTAGTGAAGAAAACTAGTACCTACTGCTCAAACTGTGTCTTTGTTATCCCGCATAAATTTGTTCCCATCGATTTTACAGTTCGAGAGTATAAGGCTGTCGAGACACTGAAAGATCTTGCCGTTTCCGATAAAGTTCTGTTTGATGAGTATGAAGTGATTTATGAAGACCTCCGGGAAATCATCAACCACTATATCAGCGACTATACTCATCCCGAAAAGAGAGCAGCTACCTATATTTATAAGGGAGAAGAAAAGCAGATCGTCCGTAAAGCAGCTTTGACCGATCTTTTGTCTACCATCTGTGAAAAAACGTATTTCAAGACCCCTGTTATTGTAAATGAGGCAGTAAATAAAAATCATCCGACAGCAAATTCGGTAAATAGCCGGAGCAAAATCGTCATTGGACTGCTGCGTTCTGAACTGGAGCCGAATCTTGGACTGGCTGGTGCAGGACAGGAAGTTTCGATTCTCCGCAGTACGCTGATCCGAACGGGGATACTGGATACCAAAAACGGTGTGCCTAAAATCAATCTGCATCCGCATGATTATCTTATGGCCAACCTGCTGGGCGAGATTGAGAAATTTGTCCAAGAAGCGCAAGAGCAGAAAATGAGCTTCGCAGAGCTGTATGCTCGCTTGACCACCGATAAATGCTATATCGGTTTGCGGAAGGGTCTTGTTCCTATCTATGTTGCTGCCGTATTCCACGAGTACAAAAAGGAAATCGTTCTCTACGACAAATTCTCTCAGGTTCCGCTGAATAACGATACCTTGCTCCAAATCGAAGCAGCTCCACAGGATTTCACTTTGCAGTGTTTGGACTGGAACAACGAAAAAGACGAATATGTAGATGCCCTTGCAAATGTCTTTAAGGATTACGTTGTCGATGCTGAAAAAGCTGCCTCTGGCTACAATTATGTTGTAGCTGCTATGCATCGGTGGTATATGGAGCTGCCTAAGTACGCTAAGGAAGCTAAATATGACCCCAAAGGGCAGCAGATTGACAAGCTCAAGCGTCAATTTATTCGGATGCTCAAGCAAAACATTGGCACCCACACTTTGCTATTTGAGCGGCTTCCTGCTCTTATCACTGGAGGAACAGAATGTGGCTCAGAAACAGTGAACGCTGTTTCCGAGATTAAATTCTTCTATGATCAGATGCTTGGTCAGTTAGAATTCGCATTCTGCGATGAAGTCAAGAAGCTCTTCGGTGAGGGGCAGGATGAAGCGATTCTAGGCAGAAAATCTTTGCCGAGTGTAGTCACCGAATGGATGAATCGACTCAATCCGTCTATTCACGAGCAATTATTTGCGGACGGAACCGATAGAATGCTTCAATTATTCCTTGCAAATAAAGAGGCAAGTGAGCATATCTTGACCCTGAACCTTGCAAAACTCGCAACCGACCTGAATCTGAGCGATTGGGATGCCAACACACAGGCTACTGCATTGGAAAACGTCAAGCAGTATAAAATGACCGCCGAGAAATTCCGTCAGGAAGCCCCCCATAAGGAAGCCGAAGCCATCAATGGTTATCAGTTGACTTATGAGGATGAAGCGGGCTGTACGGTAACAAAACGCTTTGATAAAGTGGAAACGAGCAAGCGCGGAAAGCTGCTGTACAATGCGATCGAGTCTGCGATTAGCGGCATGGGACAGGCAGTTTCCGAACAGGAAAAACGCCAAATCCTGATGGACGTGTTAAGAGAGCTGTGCTAAAACCTCAAAGGAGAAAATGTTATGGCATACTTTGACAATGCAGCTACCACATTTCCAAAGCCTGACGATGTTTATTCCTTTATGAATGAATTCTATCGTCAGTGTGGTGGAAATGTCGGGCGTGGTGATTATGGTATTGCTAAATCTGCTGGTGAACTTGTAGCTGATACAAGGGCGCGGCTGCAAAATCTTTTACACTGCCCTGCAAAGCAGGTGATTTTTACACCGACAGCTACGATTGCCCTGAACATTATCCTGCAAGGGTTGTGCGAAATGGGCATGAAAAACTTTTATATCAGCCCCTTTGAGCATAATGCCGTTACTCGAACGCTACATCACTTTGAAAATCTTGGGCGCATCAAGGTTCACCAGCTCTCTGTAACATCGGATCTGAAATACGATTTGGAAAAAATTCGCTATAAGTTTGATGATTGCAAGCCCGATGTTGTTGTCGTAAGTCATGCCAGCAATGTGATTGGCCTGATTGCTCCCGCCGCAGAAATTTTTGATTTAGCGAAAGCATACAGTAGTTACACCGTGCTGGATATGTCGCAGACAGCAGGACTTGTTGATTGTGATGTGGGACGCAACACATTCGATTTTGCAGTGTTTGCAGGGCATAAAACTCTTTATGGCCCGACTGGAATATCCGGCTTTATAATGAAGCCAGATATAAATCTTCCCCCGGTTCTTTTTGGAGGCACAGGCTATGATTCGGCAAATCAGGATATGCCGGATAGTCTGCCCGAAAAGTATGAAATGGGAACTTCTAATATTGCTGGAATTGCAGGATTAAATGCTGCTTTACAATGGAATCAGAAAATCGGGATTCAGAATATTTTCGAGCATGAGCAAAAAAATCGTAAGAAGTTGCTTGAAATCCTGTCCCCATACGATTTTATTACTATTGTAGGCAATGCTTCAGCACAGCAGTATGTTGGCATTGTGTCGTGTCTTTTCGATGGAATCAGCAGTGATATTGCTGGCAGTCTGTTGAGCGAGCATGGTGTATCTGTTCGGACAGGACTGCAATGCGCACCATTAGCTCATAAGTTCTTGGGTACCTATCCGGCTGGAACCATTCGATTCAGCGTTGGGCATTTTACAAGCGAAGAGGACTACAATGCCCTAACCAACGCACTGGATTATATCGATCAAAACATTTAAGGAGATCGTGTCATGTCTTTTTCAGACTGTGTTATCAAAAGTGAATATCGATCCCTTATCGATAATGTCGTTCAGGATTTTTATCTTCCGATTCTTCACGAAGCGGTATCCTATAAGCGTGCTGTTGGCTTTTTTTCATCTTCTGCATTGGCGGAAATATCAAAAGGTATCTGCGATATGGCTTCCAATGGTGGAAAAATCCAAATTGTAGCGTCTCCCTATCTCTCCGAAGAAGATGTGAAAGCTATTCAAGAAGGCTATCAAAATCGTGAGACGTACATCAAGGAAAAGGTTTTGAAGCAGATTCAAGATGAAGATGTATCGAATGATTATTATACGTTGGAACGTCTGAACCTGCTGACGAAACTGATTGAGGATGGAATCCTTGATATAAAACTCGCCTATACCGAAAATAATGGTGGAATAGGAATGTACCACGAGAAGATGGGTCTGATGGAAGATTCATCTGGCAATATAGTTGCGTTTTCTGGCTCAATGAATGAGTCGGCAACGGCCATGGAAGTCAACTACGAGACTATAGATGTTTTTTGCAGCTGGAAGAGCGATTATGAAAAAGAGCAGGTGTCCCTCAAGAAAAAGGCATTTGATGCAATTTGGGGAAATAAAGAAAGCGGAATAAAAGTCATTGCTGCCCCTGAAGTAACGCAAGTTTTCATCAAAAAATTTCGAAAGCTCTCACCTGTAAACTTCAAAATTGATGAAGAGCAGTTCAAAATGCCAACACGTCCTGCTAAAAATGATGACACTGGAGCTGTTGGCGCACGAATGCCCGCTGAAATTCAACTGCGAGACTATCAGCAGGCGGCAGTTGCTGCATGGGCGGGCGCAAATTATCAAGGAATATTCTCGATGTGTACGGGTGCTGGCAAGACCATAAGTGGATTGGCAGCAGTTGCAAAGCTGTCACAAGATTTGAATGACCATCTAGCTGTTATTATTGTCTGTCCATATCAGCATCTTGTGGAGCAGTGGGTTGAGGATATTGTAAAATTCAATATCAAACCTATTGTGGGGTATAGTTCATCACCACAAAAAGACTGGAAAAAACGGTTGGAAAAAGCTATTCGTGATCAGCGTATGATACCGAAGAAGAGCTTCTTCTGCCTTGTTTGCACGAATGCAACTTTTGCGGGTTCTTATGTTCAGAGCCAAATTGATAAGATTCGGGCACCGATTCTTCTGATGGTTGATGAAGCTCACAACTTTGGTGCGCAGAGAATCCGTAAACTGTTGGATGACCGATTTACTTATCGACTGGCACTATCTGCAACGATGGACCGCCATCGAGATGAAGAAGGAACGGCGGCTCTATACCAGTTCTTTGGAAAGAAATGTATTGACTATACGTTGGAGCAAGCAATCAAGGATGGAAAGCTGACACCCTATAAATACTATCCTGTTGTGGTATACCTCTCGGATGATGAGCTGGAAAAATACTCTGAAATCTCTTCGGAGATGACTAAACACATTATTCAGGGACGAAATGGCAGCGTCAAATTGGATTCTTACGGTGAAATGCTTGCCATAAAGCGGTCGCGGGTAGTTGCCGGAGCAATTGCAAAAATATCTGAGCTTCGTAAGCAGATAGAGCCGTATAAAGACCAAAATAATATTTTGGTCTACTGCGGTGCAACCAATATTCTTGATGAAAACGCAGATGATTCGGAAACGGATAGCAGCGATATTAAACAGATCGATGCTGTTACTCATCTGCTTGGAAATGAATTGGGAATGCGTGTTGCGCGTTTTACATCACGCGAAAACATCGAAGAACGAGCTACCATTAAAGAAAAATTCCAAGATAACGGAAAACTCCAAGCGATTGTTGCAATAAAGTGTTTGGATGAAGGTGTGAACATTCCGGGAATTAAAACCGCCTTTATCCTTGCAAGCACAACGAATCCAAAAGAATATATCCAACGTCGAGGCCGTGTGCTTAGAAAAGCTCCCGGAAAAAGATTTGCTGAGATTTATGACTTTGTGACGTTACCAAGACCGTTGGATGAAGTTCCGGGGCTTACGGTAGAACAAGCTAGCCGGGATGTATCACTCGTAAAGAATGAATGTGCGCGTATGCAGGAATTTGCGGCACAGGCATTAAATGGTATGGATGCCCAGTCTTTGATTTGGGACATTCAAGAAGTCTACCATATTGATACCATAGAAGATGTTGGGGTCGAAGCTGAATTTGCAAAAGAGATCGACTGTAAAAACTGATTTTATTGCCTATAAAAAGGAGGGGCAAAATAATGGATTCTAATCAGGTAGATGAAAAAGTTGTTCGCAGGCTGATGAATAAGATAATTATTCAAGAAAACCGAAACAATAAATCCAGAGCAAAGTCCGATTCTCAAATGGTTGCGGAAATCAAAAAAATGATTGAGGAGGAAGTAAAATGCTTATCGAATCAATAAAGCTGGAAAACTTCCGGCAGTTCCAAAATGAGTCGATTACGTTTGCGGACGGCTCTGATGGTAAGAATGTTACAATCATTCTTGGCGAAAACGGCAGCGGTAAAACCACCTTTGCACAGGCTTTCTTTTGGTGTATGTACGGTGAAACGTCTTTCTCCGACAAGCGGCTGCTCAATTCTAAAGTTGCCAGCAAGATGATTCCGGGTTCAAAAGAAACTGTTCGAGTCGAACTTTGCCTCAAGCATGGCCTGCTGAACTATGTCCTGACGAGAGAGCAGGTGTATGTAAGAGACTACACTAAACTCACCCCTCAAAATTCTGTTTTTGCCATTGCAACAAGACAACCTGATGGCACTCTCGTATATGAGAAAAGGACTGCGTGTGAGGATGTTGTTAAAAACATCTTGCCCAAGGAACTGTCACGGTAATTCTTCTTCGATGGCGAACGTATTGAGAAAATGAGTAAAGACATTGCCGGCAACAAGAAAAGCGATGATTTTGCTCAGGCAGTCAACGGTCTGCTTGGCCTGAACGGTATGCTTTCTGCAATCAGCCATTTTAAGGGCAGTTCGGGTGTTGTTGGAAGTTTTGATAAGGCATTTGATAGGAACAGCGATGTAAAACTTTCGCAGTATGCTGCAACGGTTGAACGTTGTCAAAATCGGCTTGATGAAATTGCTACAGAGCTTGAAACGGCAGAGGAACAGCGAGAGCAGGCCGAGCAGCGGATGCTTGAAAAAGCACAGGAAATAAAAAAATATGATGACGGAAAGAAGCTGCAACGAGAGAAGGAGCAGCATGAAAGCGAGATAAAGAGCGCACAGAAACATCAGGCTCAGACCTGCAAGGAAATGTTCCATACATTCGACATGGGGGCAAGCTCTTTCTTCTCCAAGAGCCTCATCTACCGTGCCTTGCAGATGTTAAAGGATGAAACTATCCCTAATGCGGACATTCCATATATGCACGTAAAAACCATCGAGTATCTGCTCCGTCAGAAAAAATGTATCTGTGGGACACACTTAGATGAAGGTACCGTTGCATACGAAAATGTTAAGGCTCTGATGGACTATCTGCCTCCGCAGTCTATTAGCACGACTGTATCGCAGTTCAAAAAGGATGCAAAGAATCGAATCGCCACACTGGGGAAAACCAATCTTTCCGCTTCTGTTGCTGCATCCTATGGACTTATTAGCGATGATGCTGATAAAATCACCGATGCGCAGGATGATCTGCGCCGGGTTGAAAGCCAGTTGGCTACAAGCGTTGATGTCGCTGCGGAGGTTCGTAAACTTCAAAACGAAATTTTCGTTTGCAAAAAATCTGCATCTGATCAGGTTCGTAGAATTGCAGATCTAACTTCTGAGCAGGATCGCCTTACTCGTGAACGGGATACAGCAGATACGAATAGACGAGAACTTAGCCTTAAGGACGACAAAAACCGCATGATTGAAATTTGCCGTTCCTATGCACTTGAAATTTATAATCAGTTGTCCGAGGTGTATAAGAAAAGCGAAACTGAGGTTCGGACGAAACTTCAGGCTACGATCAATGAAATCTTCAATGACATTTACGATGGCGGCTTGTCGCTTTCGATTGATGAAAAATATCACATTACCGTTACCGTAAATGGGTATGGGGAAGACAATGTGGAAACCTCTACCGCACAGAGCATTTCCGTTATTTTTGCATTTATTGCAGGCATCATCAAGATGGCACGCGAAAACAAAAATACAACTTCGGAAGAACTTCGGATGCTGGAGTCTGAGCCTTATCCCCTCGTGATGGACGCTCCTCTGTCTGCGTTTGATAAAAAGCGTATCGCATCTGTATGTAAAGCACTGCCTGATGTTGCAGAACAGGTTATCATTTTCATCAAGGATACCGATGGTGATCTGGCCGAGAAGTACATGAGCGATAAGATCGGAAGCCGTCATCGCTTTGATAAGGTCGATGAGTTTGAAACTCATCTTGCATAAGGAGAAGTGGAACAATGTTTGATAAACAATATCGATTCAGAGGTTCCCATGCGGAGCGTGTCACAAAATTGACAAGCCAGTTTGAATCCATATCGGGTACAAAGGTATTTGAACGCAATGTAGATGTGCTGTGCGATGCGCCGCTAATCGGTTTCCTGTACAACAGAAGAGCGGATCTTGACAATACAAAAAATCCGACAACGAACGAAGTCTATAACACCAATGTCATGGGTGATCGCGTGATCTACTCATCAGAAGAAATGCTTTTCAATTTTAGACTTATCATGCTTCTGGATAGTGCCTACGAACATGATGCACAGAAACGCATTGATAAAGCATTTCGGAAGCACACGCCGGAAGATGAGGAACGCTATGACAGCTATGTGCGTGGAGGTGTAGATGTCCTCTATGAAAAACTTGTTGAGGGCGCAACTTCTACGGATGATTTTGTGAACCGTCTTTCGGATTTTGTCACCGACTTCGATGAACGCTTTAATGCAGATATTTCGGATGATGAGATGGCAAAATATTTTATCAAGACTGAAACCAATAATTAACATGGTGTAAGCCTGTGCTCATATCGGGCACAGGCTTTTTATTTATATGAGTGAAAAGATTCAAAAGATTTTATCAAATCTGATTCGCCAAGGAAGAAAAATTTCCACATCGGAATTCTTAGATATATGTGACAAATATTCTTTGCCGCCCATTGATGTAGATTTTTTATCCACAAAGATTTTGGAAAAAAATCTCTTCCGTAAGGAAACTTCATCAGTGAAACCAAAGGACGATCTAATTGAGGCATTGAAATCGTTGAATGTTTCATATATAGATAATCGACCTAAAAAGGGTGTTTTATGGGTGTTAGGTGGAACTGAAATTCAGACGATCATCAATCGACTCAGCTTGATGGGACATGTGTTTCATTTCAAGGAATGCGGAGGAAAAGCTACAAAAGGGCAGTCGGCATGGTGGACTCAATAAGGCTTTAGTATATGAGGAAATACGGATGAATGAACACTGCGAGAAATTGGTCAATTCTGTAATTAGTTCAAACAAAAAAGTCACGTTAGATTATCTTTTGGATTTGTGTGACGAGTATGATTTGACACCAGCAGAAGTTGACTGGGTAGCCGAAAAATTATTAGAGTTGCATCGAATCAAAACGAATGACATACCATCAGATTCTGTACATGGAACCCAAGAAAAGCAAATTAGCATACTTCCCATTCCAATCAATTGTAACGAAATATGCGATTATTCTTTTCAAAACCATCAAGAATTAGAAAACGTAGTGATTCCCGATACAATTGAAACTATCGGAAACGGCGCATTTGCAAATTGCAAACATCTGAAATCAATCGTCGTTCCGTCATCTGTGAAATATATTGGAGATGATTGTTTTTTAGGTTGTGCACAGCTAAAAGAAGTTGTGTTTAGGGGTGATCTTCCACAAGGGAGTCTTTATTTATTGCCACTTTTGAATTCTAATGTTGATAGGCTTGTCATTTATGGAAAAGTAGAAAAAAATCAAATGCTGCGGGGCGGTCTGTCGATATACGATAAGCTCAAAATCATTTTATACTCAACAGCTCTTTCTGACTGTTATGAAATATTCGGAGAACATTGCTTTTTGTGTATTGAGGGCTTTGCCTATGCGGCTCTTCGCGGAGATACCTTTGACGACGTGGTTTACAAAAAGAATCAGAGCTACATTAAGCAACACTATGAAGCACTGTTTTATTATGGTGTTGTTAAGCATGACTCCTCTTTGATGGAGTATCTATACAATTATGATTTACTCCCAAACAGAATACATAAAAAAACATTAGATTCGATTTTTCCAGAAGAGCTTAGGAGTAAACTGACAACAAAAATTCAAGTCTTAAATGATTATGAAAAGGTATTTCCTTTATCCGAAGAAGCTATAAAAAAATATTGGAAATATGTACGAGTGGATAATAATTCCACTATAGCTATAACATCCTATCGAGGGGATAATATCGATTATATTCGTGTCCCCAATATGATTGATGGGACTACCGTTTCTCACATTTCTCAATATGCCTTCTCATGTTTGCGTGATTTTTACCGCAGTCGCTCGATACTCGGAAAACCGAGTGACGAAAGATATGTTCTACGCAAATTGATTAAGGAAATCGAATTGCCGAACACAATACAGAGTATAGCTGACAATGCGTTCGAGTATTGCTCTAATCTCACAATCAATATCCCTGCGTCGGTTACTTCAATTGGCGAAAATGCGTTTGAGGGATGCCGTAACTTGACGGTTATTGCTCCAAAAGGTTCTTATGCAATGCAATACGCCTTAAAGCACCGTTTGCCAGTTCAAGAAGCTGTGGAAAGTTCGGAAACGCGGTTCACGATTGTTGGTATACATGCCTATGGTAACAGACAATTTCTTCAAAATGGGACTACCATTGAGATTTACAAGGAGCCAGAAAATGAATACGATCCTTATGCTGTTCGCGTTGAAATAGATGGAGTCGGATGTGTAGGACATATTGCAAATAGTGCCCGCACCATACGGTCAGGGTGCACAAGTTCTAAAGAAATCTGTGATATGATTGGTACGTGCGCCTCGGCCACAATTGTTGAGGCATATCCACAATACGCTATTGCTATTTTGAATGAAGCAAAGGATAATTGCGATGAACAACCATTGTGAAAAATTGATTGAATCAGTAAAGACTCTAAATAAAAAGCTCACGCTCGATTCCCTCTTAGACTTATGCGATGACTATGATTTGACGCCTGCAGAAGTGGACTGGGTAACAAATCAGTTGTCGAATTTTATTACTGACAACGAAGATGACCAAAACGATGAAAATAGTAAATCTACTCAACATGAAAGCTATGTAGATTTCACCGATTATTCTTCTGTTCAGACGCTAGATGTAGATGGTCTTACAGATCTTCCTGATTATTATTTGTCCAAAAACAGCGATGTTGTTAGTATTAAGATCCCCGATGGTGTGAAATCAATCGGCAATTATTGCTTTTCAGAGTGTCCGAACCTTGATACCGTAGTCTTTCCAAAATCACTCAAATCAATTCAGGGGGGCTCTTTTAGACTATGCCCAAACCTGCGAAGATTTGTTTTTTTAGGTGACCTGCCAGAGAGCGTGCCCAGTGTCCCGAATGTTTTAGTTGTCTATGGTAGTAGTAAGAAATCGAGTTCCCTAGTACCTCCAAAAGACGCCCTTGTAATTCTCATGAAAGAAAGTATAAATAAATGGCTGCATGGCTTTGACAATTTTGCTGTAATAAGAGGTTTTATGTATGCAACGGAAAGTGGCGTTTTCTTTGCAGATAAAATCATCAAAGAAACCAACGAATACATCAGTAAATATCGAGAGCAGCTATTTTATTATTCAGTTGTGCGCCACGATCGGATAATACTTCGATATTTAATTGACTACAATATGCTTCCGCAGAAGGTGTTATCTAGCACTTTAGACATTCTTCTGTATAATGATTACCGTGAAGCAATAGAAAAAAGAACGCAAATCGTTTCCGATTATTGGGAGATTCATAAGCAGGATACAGAATCGTTGAAGTCTGAGTGGGCTTATAAATTTGATTCAAAGAAAAGGAACGCAATGATTGTCCAATTCAAGGGAGCTGCTGTCGATTGTGTCTATGTTCCGTCGATGATAAACGATTGCCCCGTGACACGTATTTGTTCTGCGGCATTTTCACCAATGAACTGGAACCGAAAACTTGTTTATGAAGATGTTGAAATGAGGTATAATATCCAGCGTATAATTTTGCCAGAAACAGTAAAGAAAATTGATGCAGACGCATTTGACCACTGCGAGTATTCAACAATCTATATCCCTGAGTCAGTAGAAAGTATTGATCCTCAAGCATTTGGCTCAGCATCGTTGCGTAATCGCTATCGCTTGATTGTTCAAAACGATTCTTATGCAGAGCAATATGCCATTGCAAATGAGATGCCATACTTCCATGAACATCCAGAGTATAGTCAAATGGTGACATTCGTTATTGTTAGAAAAACGAAAAAAGGTGAAGAAAGTCTCTTCCAAAATGATCTTGAAATAACCCTAAGAAAAGACGACATAACACCATTCCGCAATTCAACTATTCGCGCTTATGCGGATGGGTACGGAATGATTGGAACAGTCGCTTCTTCCACTACTGCAGGAGACCTATTTGCACGGCAACTGATTGAAAAGTTCTTTTGTAAGGATACGAGTCACCTCAATTATATTATCGAGGACAATATGTCTGCTAGAATTATTGAGGCATATTCTGATTGTGCAGTCTGCGTTTTGATGAAAAAATAAGATGAGGGGGTGATTCTGAAATGGAAAACAAAAGCAAGTATAGACTCATCTATCTATATCAAATCCTTATTGAATGCTCAGATGAAAATCATCCGCTTTCTACGATGGAGCTTATCGAAATCCTAAAGAATCGCTATTCCATAGATGTCAATCGAAATACTCTAGGTAAAGACTTGGAGGTCATGAAACAGGGCGGTCTTCCAGTCGAAGTGATACACTCAACGCAAAATAAATACTATTATGATGGACAAGTATTTGATCTTGCAGAGCTGAAAGTTTTAGTCGATGCTGTCCTTTCGTCTAAGTTCATAACAGAACGAAAAAGTAAAGAACTGATTTCACATCTTTTATCACTAACGAACGAATACAACGCTAAGCAGCTTCAAAGACATCTTGATGTGTCCGAGAGAGTAAAGTCGGATAATGAAAAGGGATATTATATTCTTGATGCTATCAATTCGGCTATTGATTCCAAAAAGAAAATATCTTTTCAGTACATAGATTATGATGTCGCTGGCAGACAATTTCTTAAGCATGATGGAAAGCCATACCTTGTAAGTCCCTACGAACTGATTTGGGACGGAGACTTCTATTATGTGGTGGGATATAACGATGGGCGTAGCAAGGTACAAAATTTCAGACTTGACCGTATTGCGAAAAGGCCGGAAGTTTTGGAAGATGACTGCGAACCTATGCCAAATGGGTTTGATCTTAATCTGTACCGAAAATCAATTTTCCAGATGTTTGGAGCAGATAACACAACGTGTGTTGAGCTTTTCTGTCATCAGATTGTGATGAAGGCGTTAATTGATGTTTTTGGAAATGATGTTGAAACCAAAACCGCCGATTCTGAGCATTTTACTGCATGGATTAAAGTGTGCGTAAGCCCTACCTTTTTAAGATGGGTCTTTGGATGGAATGGATTGGTTAAGATTGTATCCCCTCAAAAGGTTTGCGAAGATTACCGTCAAATGCTTGAAAATGCGCTGAGAACTCAAGAATCATAAAGCCGAAGGCGTGTCCGCATTTCATCGCCGGAATGCGAACACGCTTTATTGTTGTTTGATTGACGTTGCATTTTACAATTTCCTCTTGAAAACAGCCTACGAACTTATTATAATAAAATTAAAAGTTGTATCCGCGTTTGAAAGGAGTTGTACATGATGAATCAGAGCTGCCATCGCAAAACAGAAAAAGTGTATGTTAAGGTCACTTCTGATTTTGATGCAACAGGTTATATGCAGCCCCGACAAATTACATGGGGTGATGGGCGAACCTATCCCATCGAACAGGTACGAGATTTTCGCCCTGCAAATACCATTGCCGATCTACCCGGCGATTGCTATACTGTAATGGTAAAAGGTCAAGAAAAGTATTTGTTCTTTGAACGCAGCGACCCACGATTTCCATCCCGGTTTGGAAGATGGTTCGTGGAGGTGGAATCCAAATAAAGGAGTGTAGAAGATGGCTGCAAAGCGCACTTATCTGGCGATCGATCTCAAAAGTTTCTATGCGTCCGTGGAATGCGTTGACCGCCATCTTGATCCTCTGATCACTAATCTGGTGGTGGCTGACGCATCCCGGACGGAGAAAACAATCTGCCTTGCAGTATCACCCTCACTGAAAACCTATAAGATACCCGGACGTGCAAGGCTTTTTGAAGCCGTGCAGCGTGTCAAAGAAGTCAATGCACAGCGACTGCAAAACGCTATCCGGCACCAAAAGGCCGTGCATGGTGAGGACGGTAAATATCATTTTGCGAGTTTGTCCTTTGATGCAAATGCGCTGAATGCTGACCCATCGCTGGGCTTGAGCTACATAATTGCGCCGCCCCGGATGCAGCGTTATCTGGACGTTTCCACCCAAATTTACAAAGTTTATCTTAAATATGTGTCTCCGCAGGACATTTACCCGTATTCCATTGATGAAGTCTTTATCGATGCCACCGGGTATCTTCAGCTTTATAAAATGACCGCACACGAACTGGCCATGACGATGGTGCGGGAGGTGCTGTACACTACGGGTATTACAGCCACCGCTGGAATCGGCACCAACTTATATCTTGCAAAGCTGGCAATGGATATTGTGGCAAAACATATTCCGGCAGATAAGGACGGTGTTCGCATCGCAGAGCTGGATGAGCAATCATATCGCTATCTGCTGTGGAATCATCGGCCTTTAACAGATTTTTGGATGACAGGCCCCGGAACGGTAAAAAAGCTGGAAGCGCATGGTATCTACACGATGGGCGATCTTGCCCGGTTTTCGGTTCATGGTGAGGACAGGCTTTATGAGATTTTCGGTGTGGATGCAGAACTGCTTATCGACCACGCATGGGGTTATGAACCTTGTGGCATGGCGCAGATAAAAAGTTACAAGCCCAGCACCAACAGCATTTCCGAGGGACAGGTGCTATCCTGCCCCTATCCAAACGATAAAGCCAAACTCATTGTCCGAGAAATGGCCGAAACGCTGATGTTCCGGCTGACGGAGAAAAAGCTGGTCACAGAATCGCTGACGCTGGAAGTCGGATATGACCGGGAAAATGTAGATAACGGCGGCTATCGCGGTCAGACCCAGACTGACCGCTACGGCAGGACGATACCAAAGGCCGCACATGGCACAATCCGTTTTGATGTTCCTACCAACCTTGGAAGCACCATCATTACCGAAAGCGTAAAGCTGTTCGAGCGTATTTCTGATCCTGTACTGACGGTGCGCCGCCTTACGCTCAACGCCAATAAAGTTTCGCCAGACGAGGGCATATATCAGGTAGACTTCTTCACGGACACAAAGAAGCAGGAAAAGGAGAAGAAGCTCCAGCAGGCCATGCTTGGTATCAAAACAAAGTACGGAAAAAATGCAGTCTTAAAGGCCAGCAGCTATACGGATGGTGCTACAATGCGCCAGCGAAATGAACAGATCGGCGGACACCGGGCAGGAGGTCACGATGGAAAACTACAAAACAAGTAAAGTTGGGATGGAAACGGCCCGAAAGTATGCCGACATTATTGATATGGAGCGTCCTCAAAACGAAGAATCCTTGCGCAAGCACCCTCGAATGACGCTTCAGAACCGGGCCAAAATCTTTTCTCCGTTTGCAGCCCTGCGTGGCTATGATGACCAGCTTGCAGAGGAAAAGCAGCGGTCAGAACGGGTCACCAAGAAAATTCTTACAGAAGAAGAAATGGCGGACCTATCGGATAAGCTGATGCAGGTTACAAAAGGCATGACTATTACAATACAATATTTTAATGAAGATACCGCTTACCCGGAAACTCCTGCGGTTGGCAATTATGTCACCGTAACGGGAAAGGTAGATGCCATTGACCCGGTTTTCCGTACTATGCAGCTCAATGGTGCTGTGATTGCTTTTGAAAATCTACTGGACATCAAAGGTGATGGCATCGTGGAAATTGATAAATACCTTGGGATTTCCGAGGAATGAATGCAACAAGGCCACCAGCCGTTTCCGACTGGTGGCCTTGCTTACTTATTGCGTATCACTGGAAGCTGCTTGACCTTACTTCCAACCTCTTTCCGTTCCAGCGCAAACACCATATCCGGGGTGCGTTCAAAGAAGCCAATATCGCGCCGCCAGCTTGTGCCGCATTTGCAATGGAACAGACCGATGAACTGCTGCTTCATTTTGCGACCGCAGTTCGGACAAACTCGTTTGCTGGCTCCCATAATAGTTTACTGGAGCTTGGCGATAATTTCATCGGCAGACATACCGCTGGCGAGCAGCTTTTTCAATACGGATTCTGCTTCAGCCTTTTTGGATTCTTCTGCGGCCTTTTTTTCGGCAGCAGCCTTTTTTGCCTCTGCTTTAGAAAGTTCCTTTGCTGCAACCTTCAAAGCAGATTTTTTACTTTTCAGCTGGTCTTTCAGTGCGCTGATGTTATCAGACAGTGCAACAATCTCGGCTTCAATTTGCTCCTTGGCAGTGGTCTTTTCAGCAACAACAGCTGCATAGTCAATGTTTGCTTTCTTGGTACGCACTGCGTTCTTGCTTCCTTTTGGTCTAGGCATAGTAGTCCCTCCATCTAGTATTGGAATTTAGCTAACATAAGTATATTCTTTCTGCCTCGAAATGGCAATACTCTTTCACTTCTTGATTGCTATGTGTGGACGGTTTATCCATGTTTTTAGCACTCCTGAACTTCGTATTTTTTGTACGGAGAAAAGGATTATAATTTTGTGCGTAGTACGGTATAATAGGCAAAAGTTTACTGTACGAAAGTGAGGAGTGGCGGTGGACACCATTCTGAATACTATTACCGCCTACCGTGAAGAACGCAACTGGTCGCTATATGATCTAGCAACTCATGCAGAGATGAAATCGACCACCATTTCCACATGGTATAACAACAATGCGACTCCGTCCATTCCTTCGCTTGTAAAGATCTGCGATGCCTTTCAGATCACGCTTTCTGAGTTTTTTGCCAAGGTAGAAGGAAACGAATCCGCCCCAGTAGTACTTACTCCCCAGCAGATGCAGGTCATTGATCGCTGGTCGGTGCTGCGCCCCGACCAGCAGGAAGCAGTTTTGAGTTTATTGAATACGATTCCCTAATTTCACATGGATAGTAATAGGGTTTCACCCTTTTTCTATCATGGAAGGTGTACTGTACATTTTCCATGCTCCGCCCGCCTTGCCATCAACGACGACAAAGAAAGGACGAAGAATCATGAAAAAGAAATTGATTGAGTACAAACCTAGCCCCGGCGGTCAGGTATGCCGCCGCCGAATGTCTGTCTGTTCTCTGACCCTGTGGTGCGGCGATTGGCTGCGCTGGACTGTGGTCGGAGGGCTGGCATATGTACTTTGATTCTTATGCCACAGGCAAGCGAATTCAGCAATTGCGTAAAGCAAATGGAATGACACAGGAGCAGTTTGCTATCGAGTTAAACACTAGCGACCGCCATATCCGTAGAATAGAGCGAGGGGAAGAAACGCCATCAATTGACCTTTATGTTGAAATGGTGGCAACTTTCAATACTTCACTTGATTATTTGTTATTGGGAAAGGCTCCATCGGAGCGTGAAGAACAACTGAAGAGACAGCTTTATGCTAAATTACATCGCATTGCTCGTAACTTAGATGAAATAGCGAGGGACTTGTAATGCGATTGCCCTCCCGGACGGATGACTTGTAATAGTCTCCGTCCGGGAGGGCTTTTTCTATGAAAAAATTCAATTTTCGCTTTTTGAAAGTCGTAAATTTCATTTTATCGCATCAACGATTTATTTTTCTTAAAACCGGACATAGTAGGTCCGGTTTTTGAGTGGAAAACCGGACCAGTTACGTCCTAAAAAAGCGTTCAGTTTTCAAGTACACTATGGTCACAGCAAGGGCACCACCCCAAAACGAGGGAAAAGCCCGGAGTTGTAAGCCGTACCTTGAAAACTGAATATCATTCCCTTGGACAGAATAATGAGACTTCCGTAATTCGCGGCCCGGCCATAAAGAAGGCGGGGTGGCCGAGAGGCCAATGAAAGCGGCTGGTGCAAATCCCCGCTTACCGAGGTGTATTCCAAATCCACCGGGCGTTGAGGACAAATAGGGTGGAACACTTAACTAAGACTCCAAAGCCCACTACCGGGATTCTTTTGAATCAAGGCGGTGGGCTTTTTCCATACCGAATATTCACACCAACGATACGGAGGTAATGATTATGAGCCGTAATTTTTCTCGCAAGCCCGATGAATCGACCCTGACCACCCTCTGCCCCCGCTGCCTGAATGCATTCCGCAATGCGCGCGGTATCCGCGTCCGCCGTGCAGACCCCTACCAGCTCACCAGAGAACCTTGCACCTACTGCCAGACCAATTTTGGCTATGACTATTACATTCAGCCTACCAGCCCTAAAGCCACTTATTTTAAGAAAGGACGGTTCGATGATGAAATTGACTGCGCTTAAAGTTGACCCGGAGTTTCAGGGCAAGATTCCACCACTCACTTTTGAGGAGCTGGAACAACTTGAGAAAAACATCGTCAATGATGGCAAGGTTATCAATCCTATCATCGTCTGGAACGGGCTGATTGTTGACGGTCATAACCGATACGCTATTCTCCAGAAGCATCCTGACATCCCGTATACCGTCCATGAGAAGGAATTTGCAGATCGCTTTGAAGCAATCATCTGGATTTGTAAAAACCAGCTTGGGCGGCGCAACCTCTCGCCGGAACAGAAAAATTATCTATTAGGAAAGCAGTATGAAGCCGAAAAAGTCGCCCATGGCGGTGATCGCAAAAGTACAGATGCAAAATCAAGTTATCATAATGATAACTTGATCAGCGGAGAAAAAACATGTGATCGAATTGCAAAAGAAAATGGGGTCAACAGAATTACGGTCATTCGTGCTGAAAAGTTTGCAAACTGCGTAGACGAAGCGGAGAGAATCTCACCCGGAAGCCGTCAGAAAATTCTGTCAGGTACAGTAAAAGGCACGGCCAAAGACATTATGTCGCTTGCCCGAACCCCTCCTGAAGAACGCTCTGCACTTGTCGAGAAAATCTGTATGCCAAAGGAACCAAAGAAGTCCACCAATAAATCTTCATCCACTACAAAAAAGAAAAAAGCGAAAAAGAAACAGCCCGATGCTGTGGAAGAACTATCATGCAGTGTAGAAACGATACCTGCTGTCATAGAGGAGCCGCCTAAACCTCAAAAAGCATTGACTGAACTGCAAACCATCCGTGTCTTGTCCAATAAGATGGAATCCGTTGAGCAGGTGGCCGATGCAGAAGGAATGCTCAGTGAGGTGGAATCGGCAGCGGATGCAATGATCTATCGTCTGGACGTCTGCTTTGAACATTATCCAGAGTTCCTTAAAAATCCGAACATTCGTCAAAAGGTCGTTGAACTTTTGCAGAAAGCAAAAGAGTATATCGTTAAACTGGAAGGAGAATTTGCCTATGATTAAACTCGTTCATCACGAAATGGTCATCAACAGTAAGTTTCTGGAAGTTCCTCGTAGCTACTACCAGCGGCATCTCAACGCCAGCCGCGTCAAGCGCATCGCTGCTGAATTTGACGAGCGCATTGCCAACGCACCCAAGGTCAGTTATCGTGACGGTCACTACTATGTCTTTGATGGTCAGCACACCATCGCTGCCCGCAAGCTGCTGAACAACAATTCTGATCTCAACATCGTCTGCAAGGTGTACTCTGGCTTGACCGAACAGGAAGAAGCCCTGCTGTTTGCACAGCAGACGGGTATCTCGGCACCGCTTACGGCAGGTGCAAAGCTGCGCGCCAAAATTCATGGCGGCGACCCGGAAGCCATCGCATTTCAGAGTGCTACCCAGCGTGCTGGATTTGGCCTGAGCTTCAATCAGAGCCATGCAAAATGGAAAATCGCTTGCATCGCTACGGCCTTTAGTGAGTATCGGCAGCATGGCGAACGCATTTACACGGATGCGCTTCGCATTTTGGCCGAAGCATGGGAAGGCGACATCGATTCGCTTCGTTCCGAGGTGTTGCAGGGCGTTGTCCGCTTTATCGCTCTGTACGATCACGAATATGACCCGGTGCGCTTGATTCGCCAGCTCAAGCGTACAAGCCCCGTGACCATCTATCGCAGCGGTCAGGCAATGAGCGGACCGAACTATCAGAAGTATATGCACCAGATTCTGAAAGCCTATAACGGCTCCAGCCGTACCAAGAGCCTTCCCATTAAACAGTAAAACGCTTCCTGCTCATGGCAGTTTTCTTTTCTCACCGCAAAGACCGTCCGGGAGGACGGTTTTTGCCTACATAGCGAAAAGGGGGTTGACCGCTATCGTTTATGTGACTAAGAATTTTGGCTTTCGCCGAGGCGAGATTTATTTTGCTGACCTTGATCCACATTACGGCTCAGAGCAAGGTGGAAAACGTCCTGTCATCATTATTCAAAATGACGTTGGAAACAAGTTCGCTCCAACCGTGATTGTAGCTGCTGTGACCTCACGCGTTTCCAAAAAGCCTAATCAACCCACCCATGTTCTCATTGATAAGAACCCCGCTTTCAGCCGACCATCTGTTGTGCTGTTAGAGCAGATTTTCACGATAGATAAGGAACGTATCAACAATTTCATGGGGCTGACAAGCGAATGGGAAATGAAACAAATTGAGGAAGCTCTGCTGAGAAGCCTCGGAATAAACAAATAGGATAATTCATTTTGACGAGTACGAATTGGAGATGAAGCAAACAGAAACTGAAAAGAGGTAGATATATGGCATTTGCACGAACCGAAGTCAAAGAGTTGGAACCTATGGTAAAGGCTGGCAAGAAAAAATTCGTCCGCTATCAGGAAGGTGCCGAGTTGTACTCGATGGGGCTGCATACATTTGAAGAGCTTGCCAAAGAAGCCGGGGCAATTTACAAAATCCGGCGCGTTGTCCTTGTGAATCTGGAAATTTTTGAGGAATATTTGGACACCTTTAGAATGTAAGGCTAAATACTCCGTTCTTCGGGGTATTACATATAGGAAAAGTATCAAAAGAAATTACTTTTTCGTCATCGTTGCAGGACAGGAGCAACTTGTGTATCCTTAGAACAGGACGGACGTAACGTACTACATAGGTCGTCATCAGGATATGACTGTTCTCCTTAAATCGAATTTTACGAGGTGAGAAGAATGGCAACAAGAAAAGATTCTCGTGGTTATGCCTTGAAGAAAGGTGAATCGCAGCGAAAAGATGGCCGCTATGTGTTCCGCTATACTACGCTTCGTGGCGAACACAGGTCGGTCTATGCAAAGGAGTTGAGCGAGCTTAGAAAAAAGGAAGTTAAAATACGCAGAGCAATCGAAGATGGTCTTGACCCTGACCGTGCCGAGCGCATTACATTGAACGAGCTGTTTGATGATTACATTTCACAGAAGTATGATCTGAAACAGTCCACCATGACGAACTATAAATATATGTACAACCATTATGTTCGGGATGGATTTGGAAAACTTCGTATCAGCAAAATCAAGTACAGCGATATTAAGAAATTCTATTACTCACTGATTTTAGAAAAAGGATTCAAGCCTAACAGCATGGAAATCGTACATACACTTTTGCATCCAACCTTTACGATGGCTGTCCGCGATGGACTGCTGCGTTTGAATCCCACGGAGGGCGTTATGGCAGAAATTAAGAAAAGTCACTGCTGGGAAAAGACAAAGCGTCATGCGCTGACTGTTGCCGAACAGCGTGCGTTTACCAATTACATCGCCAATAGCGAAGAGTATCGCGGATGGTTCCCGTTGTTTACCGTAATGCTTGGTACTGGCTGTCGCATTGGCGAGGTGTTAGGTCTGCGGTGGCAGGATGTTGATTTCAAGAACCGCACGATCAGCATCAACCACAATCTTGTTTATCGTGTGCAGGAAGATGGCACTTGCACCAACCATGTAAACTCGCCCAAAACGAAAGCTGGCATCCGCATTATTCCAATGATTGATGAAGTGTTCGATGCCTTTCTGGAAGAATACCAGTATCAAAAGGTCATTGGTTTCTGCACCGATGAAATTGATGGGTACTCCGGCTTTGTTTTCTGCACTGGCGATGGAAAGGTTTATCTCCCCAATGCCATCAACCGCACTATCCGCTCGATTTGTGCAGACTATAATAAGGAAGAAGAATCCAAGGCGAAGGAAGAAAATCGTGACCCGGTTCTTCTGCCAAAGTTTAGCTGCCATATCCTGCGGCACACATTCTGCACTCGCTTCTGCGAGAACGAAACCAACCTGAAGGTCATTCAGGAAATCATGGGTCATGCGGATATTTCCACCACAATGGATGTATACGCAGAAGCAACCCAAGAGAAAAAGAAAGAATCCATGACCTCTCTGCAAAGCGCATTGCTTGTGCGGTAAGGCATAGATTCAAAATAACAGAAATGTTCCTCTCTGCTGGACAAAGAAGCACATCTCGTTTATAATGGATTAACAGAGAACAACAGCGGTTATCGCGGTTTCCGTCAGGCTCCGTCAAAAAAGGGCTGTGACCAAAACTGTACACAACTTTCGTGGACGCTGTTGGAGCTTGTTGGAGGGTTCATTGAAAAGAGGGTTTACTTCGTGGACGTTGTTGGAGTCTGATGGACGATAACAGAGCCAGTTCTTGCCACATCCCCACGATGAAGCCGATTGAGCAGTAAAATGCAAAATTAAAACGCAGATACGATGAAATTATGAACAGATTTCAAGCGACATCTGCGGTACTACACCACAACTACACCAATTTTGGGACGTTTTCCCGAAAAAGAGCCTTACAAAGCGGTGTGGTGTAAGAAGTGAATAGACGGATTGGTGTAGTAGGTACACCGAACTCCCAAAACGAAGATACGGCAGCTATGTTGCGAAAAACAACGTAGCTGCCGCTTTTTGTTTCATATAAGGATTTTATGCTACCAATCGGCGTTCCCTGCGGTTAAATCAGCTCGTCGCTGGTGATTATAAAATGCACCTTGATTCAGCATACGCCAAAATTTACGCCAATGATTCATAGCACACGTTCCACCCAACGCAGTGCAGCGTTAAGACGCTCACTTTGCCGGTCATGATGGCCGTAGTCATCCAGCACAGTTTTGGCTCCACATGTCGCTTGCAGGGCAGTGTGGACTCGTTGGGCGTAGCTATAGGCATCACACAGACGGTTGTTGTGGCCTTCGCCCTCCCGGATACCATTTTGCAGATAAACCTGTGCGGAGTAGTTTTTGGGGACATGTTCCTCTATGAAATCGGCAACACCCGGATACCAGAACGACCCACAGAGGGAAAATACTGCAGCAAAGGCATCTGTTTCCCAGAGACTCATGGTTGCAGCCAGACCGCCCAGCGAATAGCCGCCATACGCCAGTTTTTCTGTGTCAAGGGCGTATTCGTCTATAAGCGCCGGGAGAATTTCGTTGTTCAGTTCTCGATGATATTGTCCTAGCTGCCCGCCAAAATCCGGTGTGCCCGGTCGAAAAGCCGGTTCTGGCCACGGGGTATACTCTGAAAGTCTGTTATTGGGGTATACCCCCACCAACACTGCTCGTTCCGTGCGCAGATTCAACTGCTCAATCAGTTCCCCATCGTTGAGTAGGATTGCAGGATTTTTGCCTTTGCGCAGTCCCTTTTCCGGGAACCGGGCTCCAATTCGATGTGAACCGAGGTTTAGAATATCCATCCATAACCACCCTTTTTTGTCAATTATTACGCAGTGTGGGGTGCTCCCCACATAGACAAACGGTAGCATTTTGTGCTATATTAGCATTAACTAACCGCTTTTGCACAAAGGAGCTCCCAATGAATCAAATATCCGCGCTTCCTAATCCGCTGGAAATTTTATTTCAGGAATACAATCAGGGCCGAATCGAGTCTGTCGGCTTCCGCAGCTTTACCCTGCACGCTGGTGAGAGTAATAGCTACCGCACCCTGAAAAGTGCACTGATTGTTCCGGTGTCGGGTCGGGCCATCTTCTCATTTGAGCACGAACCCTTCATTGCCAAGCGAGGACTATTCCTGCACGGATGTCCCGACAAGACCCTGACCATTTCGGCTTTGGGCGAGCAGGATTTCCACTACATCAATATGTACTACGAAAACGACCGGCCTTTGCTGTTCTCCCACAAGCTCAAAAATCCGGAACAGACCTTTTCCATTCTGGAGCAGATCCTAAAGCTCCACCCGGACGCTGACATCCGCAGCCAGTACCAGCAAGAAAAGCTGACAGAAGAGTTCTTCGCCCAGATTTTTGCAGATTTTCAGCCCGAGGAAACTTACAATGAAAGCCAAATCATGAGCATCCTGCTGGATTTCATCGCAGAGCACTATGCAGAGCCGCTGACGCTGGACGCACTGGCCGAGCAGGTCAATGAGAAAGCTGGACATGTCAGCTATCTCTTTTATAAGTACAAAAACATCCGCCCCATCGATTACCTCATCAATTATCGTGTCCGAATAGCCACTGAGCTTTTGCGTTCCGGCGACTACACTGTGACACAGGCCGCTCATGAGGTCGGCTACCGAGATGCCTGTTATTTCAGCCGCATTTACAAAAAACGGATGGGCTTTCCGCCCACCCGTATTCTGCCATAACCGAAATTTTTGATTTCAGGTTCCGTTAAGATGCACTGTACATGAAGTTGTACAGGGTCTCAGCAGAATCGATGACCCGTGCACCGTAGTCCATTACGTCATCATAATCCATCTCGATGACCTTCTGGTTGGCGATGGCGGGAACCTCCTGCACGACGGCGTTGGAGGTCAGCTGCTCCACCGCGTCGGCATCGGTGGAACCAAAGCGGTCTGCGCGGACGTAGACGATGATATCCGGGTTCATGGAGACCAGATTCTCCAGAGTCAGGCCGTTGCCGCCCTTGTCCAGAACATTCTCAGCGTTCAGGGCATTCAGCATACAACTGCTCATCTTGGAATTGAAGGCCACGAAGGTGCCATCGGCGTAGCCAGCCATGAACAGAACCTTCAGGGGCTCTCCACTCTGGCCGCTGACCTTGTCCATCAGCGCGTCGATTCTCTCCTGCAGCTCGTCAGCGTAAGCGTTTGCAGTCTCCTGCACGTTGAAAATCTCGCCAATGTTCCGCACATCTTCTACGATGTTGTCCAGAGCCTGGTCAGTGGAAGCACTGGCCAACTCGGTATAGACGGGAATGCCCAGTTCCTGATAGGATTGGACGGTGCCAATGCTGCTTTCGGTGAACATCAGAGGACCCTTGCCAAGGATCAGATCCGGCTCGGTGGCAAGGATAGTCTCCTTGGAAACAGACTTCTTATCGCCAAGGCTGTTCAGCGAAGCAACTTCATCGGCGATGTCGCCTTTCAGGGCATTGTCATTATCGAACACGCCGACGATTTTATCCTTGAGCCCCAGCTTGATGAGCAGCTCAGTCATGGACAGCTGTGTGGACAGCACCTTCTCCGGTGCATGGTCGTAGGTCATATCCACAGCATTGCCATCAGCGTCATAAATCTGCAGGGTCAGAGGGTAGGCAGTCTCCTCAGCGGAAGAAACGATGCTCTCGGCCACCGATGAAGCCACCTCAGAGGAGGCGGCAGCAGACGATGCCACAGAAGATGCGGTCTGACCACAGCCAGTGGTCAGCATGACGGCTGCCAGTGCCGCGGCAGCAACACTCAGGGTTTTCTTTTTCATAAAGGTTCCTCTTTCTGCGGGGTACTCCCGCGTTTTTGTTATAGATATTGAATCATCAGTTTTCCGTTGATCGGGCTGGGGTACACACAGGCTTCTACATCAAAGATTCGGCGCAGATTTTCGGGGGTTATCACCGCTTGAGGCTGGCCCTGCGTTACAATTTCGCCTTGTTTCATCAGATAGAGGTGGTCGCAGAATTGTGCTGCAAGGCTCAGATCGTGCAGCGCTGCCAGGACCGTGATCTGCAAATCTTTGATGATTGAAAGGATTTCTAACCGATAACGGATATCCAGATGATTTGTCGGTTCGTCTAGGATCAGGATCTTGGGCGACTGGGTCAGCGCGCGGGCCAGAACCACTCGCTGCTTTTCGCCGCCCGAGAGAGACTGAAAGTTACGGTCACGGTAGTTTTTCATACCAACCTTGTCCAGTGCTTCCAAAGCTATCTCGTAGTCCCTCTCCCGTTCTTGCTCCAGCAAGGAATGGAAGGGATACCGTCCCATCAGGGCGATGTCCAGCACGGTATAGTCAAAATTGATCTGGTTGAATTGTCCCATCACCGCCATGTTCCGCGCCAGCTTTTTGCCGGGAAAGTGTGTGATGTCCTCGTCATCCAGACGAACGATGCCGCTGTCCATCTTTTGTGTGCGGTAGATGGAGCGGAGTAGAGTGGTCTTGCCGCTGCCGTTGGCACCCAGCAAGGCCGAGAATTTCCGGTCCGGCACCTCAATGGAGAGATGCTGTACAATTGGTTTGCCGGAAATCGAAATGTTTACGTCTTTCGCATCCAGTCTCATTCAATTGCCTCCAAATCCATATTTTTTACGCACCATCACATAGACGAAGAACGGCGCACCCATCAAGGCGGTGAAGATGCCCACAGGCAGCTCGGTGTTGGGAATCAGACTGCGGGCGATGGCATCTACCCAAAGCATGAACAGTCCGCCGGATAATGCCGCAATCGGCAGTAGTTTTCGGTGGGCTGTGCCGGCAATGGCGCGGGAAACATGCGGGATGATGAGCCCCACAAATCCGATAGTGCCGCAAACCGATACAAGTGCACCGGTCAGCACCGAGAGCACCAGCAGGTAAACCAACCGACACCGGAAGGTGTTGATGCCGATGGTGGAAGCTGCTTCCTCGCCCAACATCAGGCCATCCAGCGTCTGCGCCTGCGTCCGGAAAAAGACTGCTGCCGCCAGCACAATCAGTGTGATAAGGCCGATGTTTTTCCATCCGGCGCGGGTCAGGGAGCCCATCGTCCAGAACTTGATGGACATCATACCGTCCGAATCGCCTGCTACCGCAATGATAAAGTTGGAAAATGCTGTCAGCAGTGCATTGACAATCATGCCGGAGAGAATCAGTTTGACCGAGGTGGTTTTACCGTCCGCCGAGGAGAGGGCCAATACGAGAAAGCAGGCACCGCCTGCTCCTACAAAGGCCCAAAAGCCGGAGATCACGCCCAGCCCTAAAAAGAGTGAACCAGTGGCTCCCAGCGTTGCGCCTGCCGACACACCAAGAATATATGGGTCTGCCATTGGGTTTTGGACAACTGCCTGCATCACGCAGCCACAGAGCGCCAGCCCGCTTCCGGCCAGAAAGCCCAGAATAATTCGGGGCATTCGGATCTGCCAGACGATCTGTTCAAATGCCAAAGATACCGAGGTGCCTGTGTCTGTCCCGAACAGGTGCCGAAGCAGGATCGATAGTGTATCTTGTACCGGAATGCGGACTGCTCCCATGCAAAGCGTAATAATTGCAGAAACAAGCGTTAGAATCATCAATAGAATGATCGTCAGTCGTGTCTTTTTCATATAGAAATCACCCTCTCAAGTAGTTCGAGGTTAGCTTTGACTACCTGCAAAGTATTTTACAGGCTGCTTGCAGATTTGTCTATGGACAATTCTTTAAAGAATGGACGATTCTTAAAAACCGGATAGCCAAATTACTTTTTGTCAAGAGGGCTGGCACCGTCCAGCCCTCTCTCTTTTTATAAGCAAAACAAAGCCTGAAACTTCTTGATGTACCGAGAAGTTTCGGGCTTTTTCTTTTATGGATCTGCAAACGGACGGACAGAACTTTCCACCGCAGGAAAAGCAAATGTGAAAAACATGGAGGTTTTCTTACATCTTCAAAACCGACTCCCAGATCTCCTCGACCACCGGAACACCAAGCTCGCGGTTTTCTTTGATGGTGCGCAGCATTCCCTCGCCGGGCCAGCGGACTTCGCCATCCGGTCTGGCCGGGGTGCTGGCCTTGATGTCCGCAAGGATGGCGCTGATGACGGCGTCGTTTTCATCGACGGTGCCAAATTTAGTGGGGTCGATCGCGATCATGATTTGGGTCAGACCGATCTCGTCGCCGAAGGTCCCGATGGTGTGGACGGCATTGCCGCCGGAAAGGAGGGTGGCAATCAAATCCAGCAGGATGGAGAGGCCGCTGCCCTTCCAGTAGCCGATGGGCAGTGCGCGGCCGCTCTTTTCGATGGCGGCGGGGTCTGTCGTGAGCTGGCCGTCCTCGTCGCAGCCGCCGGGTACGGGCAGCTGCCTGCCCGCCAGACGGGTGCTCTCCAGCTTGCCGTAGCTGAACTGGCTCAAGGCGCAGTCCACCATGACGTGCTGGCCGTCGGAGCGGGGGACAGCGAGGATGAGCGGGTTGTTGCCGATGCGGCAGTCTTTGGCGCCCCAGGCAGGCATATTGGGGGCGGTGTTCGACCAGCAGATGCCGATGCAGCCTTTTTCGGCGGCCAGCCAGCCGTAGGTGCCGCCGCGCATCCAGTGGTTGTTATTTCCCAGTGCAACAATACCCATGCCAAATTCCTTTGCCAGCTCTACTGCACGGTCCATAGCCAGTTTTGCATTTAAAGGTCCGAAACCACGATGTCCGTCCCAACGCTCAAAAGCTCCAAATCCCATGATCTTCTCAGCTTTTACCTTTGGATCGATCTCGCCCTTCTTTAAGTACTCAACCACTCTTGGGAAACGGTTTAATCCGTGAGAATATACACCAGCCATGGAGTTCTGTGCAAACAGCTCTGCGGAAGCCTTTGCATCCTTTGGCTCAAAACCATACTTTGTTAATACTCTCTCAAATTCGTTTACCATTACCTCATAAGGAACTCTCTTCATGATCTCTTTCTCCTTTATCTTTTATACTTTCTTTGAATTGCTTTTTTTGCAATCGATTTCAGTGTTGTTAAAAGAAAATGGTTCTTTTTGGAAGAACCTTTTCTTTTTTATACCAGGCATTTGTAAAAAGCTGTCAATGACTTTTGCTTTTTGCAAATGCTATGTGGTTTCTCTCTCTTTAATATCCGTCAGCAGCATCACTTTATGGGATACTTCTTTTTTATCAAGAGCATCTAAGATCGCCCTTGAAGCATTCTGGCTGACTTCTACCAGTTTGTTGTCCAGACTGCTAAGCTTTGGTGTAACGATCTCGCCATACATGGTGTTGTCTATTCCCATGATCGCAAGATCCTGCGGAATACGCTTTCCCATTTTCTTTGCTGCTTCCAGGCCACCTACTGCCAACAGGTCTGTGGTATAGATAATTCCGTCTGTTTCAGGTCTTTCTGTAAGGATCTGTTCTGTAAGTTTTGCACCTGCCGCCCTCACATCACGGGGATTGGTAAATTCTTTATTT